>ULRP01089036.1_pt1 | contig 27804 bp, 44 predicted proteins | sample 1955521 | NCBI WGS metagenome assembly ULRP01 (sample SAMEA4835685, study PRJEB28245) | human gut metagenome | biome: gut microbiome; material: fecal sample | place: Denmark | collected 2008
TCTCTTCTACCAAGATGCCTTGGGACTGCTCGAAGAGGAGATGTAACGCAAACTACTATTTGTTTCAAAATGAGAAAAATAGAAAGAATTTTTGTTCATTGTACAGCTGGCTCGCAACGTCAGAGCATCGAGGATCTCAAGGCTGAATTTCGTCTGAAGGGTTGGAAATATCCTGGTTATCATTACGTGGTTGACATCAATGGTGGCATCCATCAGCTTCTCGCCATAGAGCTGGTCAGCAACGGAGTCAAGGGCTATAACTCCTCTGCTATCAACGTTGCCTATATGGGTGGCATCGACAGCCACGGCAAGCCTATCGACAACCGCACTCCAGATCAAAAGGATGCTCTCATTTTGCTGCTTCATAGACTTAAGCAACAATTCCCGGATGCAAAGATCATGGGGCACAGAGACATCTGGGGGACAGACTGCAAGAAATGGAAGAAGTATTGTCCTTGTTTTGATGCCATGTCTGAATATAAGATGTTAGATAGATAAAAAAAGGGGAGTGTTGCTTAGCACTCCCTTTTCTTGTATATAGGCTATAATTTTCTTATTCATAAATTTGAATGTTTAATTGGTGCAATTATACGAATAATTTGCTTACAGATTGTTACTTTAGCAAAGTTTAACTTTAAAATTTTACTCAAAATGAATTGATTTGAGCAAAAAATTGTAATTTTGTCAAAAACGTAGAACAATTAACTATAGACAAAAGGAAGTTTTTCAATGACACAAGAACAAGAAGCCGAAGTCCAACGGTTGATAAAGGATATAGATGTTACTGAACTGATGGGAATGCTTATGAAGCATGGCAACAGGTATTCAAGGAGAATCTTGAAATTCTTCAGATGGTTCTGCAAGTATGTGCCTTTCATCATCATGTGTTTTCATGCGTATGGTATATGGGATTTTAGCCAGCATCCTCGTGAAATGTTTATTCCTTATGAAGAGAATTTGCCATGCTATATTTACATCTATTTTATGGTTTATATTCTTCCGATCGTGACTATTCTGGCTAGTAGATTTTTCTTTTTGTGCTGGTGGTATAGAATACCTTTCTTCTATTTCTTCGGCATTAATTCTGCACATCTTGTTGAATGGAACTGGTACACCACTAAGGATATGATAGATTCTTGCTATACGGTGATGGCCGTAACAGCTATGTTCTATCTGTATGCTTTTGCAGATATGATTATCAATAGAACGAAAATCGGAAGGAAAATTTGCAAATAATAGAGGACTTGTAAAATTATTGATATATGGAAAAAATGTTGAATTATGAGACCCTTGGAAATGCGTTGAAGGCGATGAGCGATGCTTGCTTCAAGGCTGCAGAACAGCAGAAGAATGGAGAGAAGGTTACGGCTTGCGGAATGAGCGATGATGATCTGGACAATCTTTGTGAGCAGATTCCGTATATGCTGAACCCTTATATGACTGCCGGGCAGGTGAAGAAAGAGGCACATATCAGCGAATCTACGCTAAGAAGGGCTATTGCAGATGGGGAGCTGGAGAGTGTAGGGAACGCTGGGGACCATTCTCATTTCTTTAAGAAATGGGATGTTAGGGAGTTTATCAAGAAAAGACTGAAACGAAACAAGTAGAAAAGGAGAGAGGCGAGAGATTGCTTCTCTCTTTTTTATGCTCTAAAACATACAATTTTTGCCTTAAATTATATACAATTATATACAATATTCTTGCGAAAATATATATACGATGGTTTTGATATGGGTCTATGTCATGTTAAATCATTGGAAATCAGCCACTAAAAGAATGTTTGACAGAGTTATGAAACATGTAGATATTTTGGGATAACTTTGCTGCCGTAATCGGTTACATGTGTGAATAAACAAAATGTACAACTTTTATTACTTTAGGAATTATGGCAGAAGAAGTAATTAAGACAACCTCTTGTTGCAACGATGCAATGATGGGTGGTTTGCTTGGAGCGATGGCAAATCGTGACAACAACAATCCTTTGGCAATGGCAGCCATGTTGCGTAACCGTGACGATGACGATATGTGGAACAATCCGTTTGCCTACATGATGATGATGGGCATGATGCGCTATATGTATGGTGCAGACTGGAACAATCGTGACAATGGCGCAGACGTGCAGCGTGCGGAGATTCAGGGTCAAATCGAGAGTTTGCGCAACCAGATGGCAGACAACCAGAATAGCAACTTGCTGATGGGTGCCATTCAGGGTAACGGCAACGACCTTAAGATGTTGGCAAGCAATCTGAACTGTGACTTCAACGCCTTGCAGAACTCTATCTGTGGCATCCAGGCTGGCATCCAGCAGCTTGGCGGTCAGGTAGGATTCTCGGCAGAGCGAGTAATCAGCGCGATTTCTCAGGGTGACTTGCAGATGACAATTGCGCTTAAGGATTGCTGCTGTCAGACGCAGCAGAACATCATCAAGATGGGTTACGAAAATCAGTTGGGTCAGAAGGACATCCAGTATTCTACACAGAAGGGTTTCTGTGACTTGACATCAACGATGCAGCGTAACTTTGACTACATTAGCACTGGTGTTGAGCGTGGTTTCAGCAATGTTGCCTATGAGACTCAGCGACAGACTTGTGACATCATCAATGCTGGCAATTCAAACACTCAGCGTATCATTGACACGTTGAATGGCCATTGGAGCCAGGAGCAAGCTAACGAGATTCAGGACTTGAAGTTTAAGAACTCTCAGTTGCAGCAGAACATCTACCTTGCCAATCTGATGAATGGCGGTTGCGGATGTGGCGCAGGTGTAGCAGGTGGCTATCAGTAAAAAAGTAAAGAATGAAACAGAAGCGTAGTGGTATGAACAAGATTTCTCCAGTGGGTTTGGCTACTACAGCATTGGTAGCCAACCAAGTTTCAGTCTTAGCTACTTACAATGAGAAGCTTTGCAGACCTTATTGCGTGAATGGCAGCGTGCAGCCACAGACAAGCATAACCTACAGTTATGAGCAGCCTATCCTGAATGGCACAACGGTGTTTGTGCCTATCGTGGCGACAATCTCCATCATTTCGCCTGTAATAGGCAACAGAAACGTGATGAGAGCGCAGCCTTTGATTTACACGGAAAGATGGGTAGCAGCCTTCCAAGGGCAGACAGCACTGCCAACGGCTGTAACTATCGCCAGTGTTGGCAGAACGCAAAAGGCTAACGATGTGGTATGCGGAAAGGCTAGAGGCCTGAGCATATTTGACAGTCTAACCGTAGCATTGACTACTGCTTAGTATCATTATAGGGGGAAATGGTGGATGGTGTGTAAGCCATCGTTTCCCTCGCATTATCCATTTAAAACGATAAGATTATGATATTTAGAGACTTGAAGGCTGGATTTCCAATCTATCTATTTGATAGAGCCAGCAGAAAATTTAAACAAGGTAAGGTGACGGCCAATCCATGCCCTGACTTTGAGAATGGCAAGCAGAACGTAATGGCTGCTATGCCAGGAATGCCGAATTATGGGGCAAGGAACGTGAAAGTAAACGTGCAAACTGAGGATGGCAAGCAGTCTATCTACTCGGTTGTAGATACTGAGCAAACAGCATACAGCGACACCCTTGTAATCTCTTGTAGTAAGGAGAGTATCATCAACGAGGTAAACGCATTGAAGAACCAAGCCAATGACATCATCAATAAGATGCCGGACTTCGAGCAGACCGTAAAGGACTGTGATCAACTTCTCTCAGAGTTGGACACATCATTTCGTGACCAGCAGAGAACAAATCAGCGACTCGACAACATGGAAAACAAGTTGGACGAGATTTTCAAATACGTCAAATCACAAAAACAAGAATGATATGAACTTAGTAGAACTTATCACAAAATATCAGAGTGACGCCACACCGGAGCAGATGGTGCAGGTAACTAAGATTATCGGCAAGTTTGTGGCCATGCACGCAGAGGAAAATGACCTTCTGAAGTTGTATAAGGAGATTTATGGGGTTGTGGGTAACGGCCACTTCAACGACTTCTTTGCTGAGGCTCAGATCAAGAAGATGGTGTTTGAGGATGACAAGGAGGTAGAGCATCGTGCTCCTTACTATACCATGGCCAAGACGCAGGAAATCTATGAGACTGTGAAGGACGAGATCAGACCTTACAACCAATGGGATTTTGCCGTTGTTCTGAACATGATCTACTCTGACAACTATAATCTGATGAAGAAATGGTTTCCGGAGGACAGTGAGGAGCAGATGATGGACAAGATGGTGGATCTTGCCGTAAATTGGCTGAGGGATGATGATAACCCTTATGGGAAGTGCAAGGCTTGGGGGTACTTTAATTAAGTGAAGAGTGAAGAACGAAGAGTGAAGAATTAATTTGCTCTTCTAGAAATGATTCCATAACACCTAGAGATATATAAAAGAAAACTATCAGAAGAAGAGAATGCAGGCGGGAAATGGGCTTGTGTTCTCTTTTTTCGTATGAAGTTGCGCAACTTAACACAGAAAACTGGGAATGATGGCTTATATTTGCATCGTTTCCATAACGGAGTGGGGACGGATAAATGAAAAAGAAAATGAATGATATTCGAGGTTACTTAATTGGGACGATATGGACTTTTCTGAGTCTGCTGGTTCCCATCAGGGATTTTATGATTGCCATGATGGTATTATTTGGGCTGAACCTTGTGTTTGGCATCGTGGCTGCAGTGTTTAACGGTGAAGAATGGAGCTGGAAGAAATTCGGTATGTTCTTTGTCTGTTGTGCAGTATTCTTTGTGACGGTGGCAGCATTGTTTATTATCGGTCATTTCTTGCATTCTGATACAGAGGCTCTGTTTTGCGTGAAGTGGGTGTGTATAGCTGCAACCTATCTGTTCACGACCAACATATTGAAGAACCTGAGACGGATGTTAGTGTCAGATACGCCCTTTTATAAACTTGTGGACTATGCTTATTATGCGCTGACACTTGGATTCGTAGAGAAATTCCCGATGTTTAAGAGATACCAAGAACATAAAAACAATAAAGAAAATGGAAATGAAGGAAATAACTAAGGAGCAGATACTGAAGATTATGCCGAATGCGAAAAATAGGGTAGATAAATATTTGCCTTATTTCAACAAATTGGCAGAGAAGTATCACATCAATACAAAATTACGATGGGCGCACTTCCTTGCCCAGATAGCGCATGAAAGCGGTGAACTTCTTTATACCCATGAACTAGGAAAGAACTCTTATTTCACGAAGTATGAGAAGGGATCACTTGGAAAGATGCTCGGCAACACGCATGAGGGCGATGGTGCCAAGTATAAGGGCAGAGGCTTCATCCAGTTGACCGGCCGAAGTAACTACTCAATATTCCAGGTATACAGTATGCAGCCTGTGTTGGAGCATCCGGAGTTGCTGGAACAGCCGGAACTTTGCGTTGACGTATCGATGTGGTTCTGGGAGGCGAATGGGCTGAACGAACTGGCTGATGCGGATAATGTGTTGAGAATTACGAAAAAGATAAATGGAGGCACAAACGGACTGGTTAGCAGAAAGAAGTATCTTGCCAGGGCTATGGTTGCCTTATAAACAGAATAGCTTATGAAATCGAAACATTTAATTAGCTACCTGTTTGTATGGATAGCGTATTTCTCAATGTTGTTTCTGACGAGTTGTAAGACGAAGACTGTGACGCAGGAACATTATATTACGGACAAAACAAAGACCAAAAGTTTGGATGCCTCCTGGCAGGAGCGATTTATCTCTGCTTTTGAGCAGATGGCTACATACCGTAACCGGGAGCATGAGACTTCGACCAAGGAGACAACTCATACAAAGGATAGTACTTCGACCACTGTAGACCAGAACGGAAAGCCTATCAAAACAGAAAGTTGGCACTCTGTTGTGACCAATAGAGACACTAAAGAGGTGACGAAGCTACAGGATTCTATCTCTACTATGAGTAAGAAGGTGGATAAATATCAACTCTTGATCGTGCAAAAGGACAGTCTGATTCGGTTAAAGCAGGACTCTATCCATGTATTGAGTAGAGAACTGAGCAAGGCAGAACAGAGGTATATCACCCTGGGGAAGTATACAGCCAAGATCCTCTGGACCCTGGTAGTTGCAGTGATTGGTTTGCTGATTTGGTTGTGGCATAGAAAGAAATAAGGCTTATGAAAACGATAACTATAAAAATAGTGAAAAAGAGCGTAATGGGCGTGGTAGAGGGACTATCTGTCACCATTGCGCAGCATAACCCGGAGGTGGACTTTCAGACCGTCTGGGCGAGCGAGGGCGAGGAAGCGAAACTGGATATATACTATCGGGAGGCAATAACCGACCTGGAAAACTTCTTGGCAAGATTCTCTTCTTCGACCACACAGCAGTTTGACCTACAGGCACTGGCTGATGATTTCTCAATCACCATCAAGACTTTAGTTTCTTGGCCACCTAGGCTAAGTGGGGTCCTTACCAACCAAATACAGAACTATCTGGTGCATGCTATCCTTGCCGGATGGCTGAGCGACTTCCCGGATATGAACCATACGGACTATGCCAGCATGGGAGCAAGTGACCTGGAAGCTATCAAAGAGGTGCTGCTAAAGAAGGATTTTTGCTTTGCTGAGGCTACAAGAATTGCTGATGATACAGAGAAAGAAGGGTCTTCGGCTGTTGATGCTGAGGCTAGAAATGGGGATGCGGTAGACAAGGATGAGCAGAGAGGGGTGAAAGGCTCTGAGCGCAACCCTGACTTTGTTTCGCAGCATTTTCATCAAGACTTCGTGGACTGGAGCGGAGGCAGACCACCTTTCGAACTGAGATAATTTTTTCTTCAATATAAATAATTGCAATTATGGATAGAAAATTGATTACATTGAATTTTAGCATGGAGCAGGTATGTAATGATGTACTGGCAAGATGCTATGTAATAAGCCAGGGAATGGTGGACGAAGCTCAGAAGGACATCAGAGCCAACATTGAAAGCCCGGACAGTGACGAGACTCGCAGTATCATCAATCGTGCCGTGACGGAAGCCATCGGTAACATCAAACTGGCTGCTCAGCGTTATCTGACCACTGGTAGAGTGGAGGACAACAACAACCTGGAGCGACTGGTGAAGGGCACAAGAAAGTATGCCTATACGGACAACAAAAACGGTACGTGGACGGAGGTAGTGACCACCATCATTGATGGTGAGGAGAACGAAACGACCGCTACCGTAAACAAGGCTGGTAAGGACAGGGAGGAAACCATCTATGAGACGGTGACGCTGAAACTGGAGATTCCGAACTGGAACGTGGCTGTGACGGATGCCTTGAAGAGCCACTGCCACAGATACATCGTAGACTACGTGATGAGCCAGTTCCTGATGGATCAGTTCGCTGACAAGGCAGGAACGTATGGCGAAAGCGCAACGGCAGACTATAATAACATCAAGAGCGACTTGTTGAGCCGGGACAACTATACGCTGAGACGGCCTAGCTTTACTTAAGAGGCGGACTTGGGGGCTATCTGGGACCAGGCGATGGAATCGCCTGGAACGGTGACTTTTTATTTTTGAGGCTATTCTTTTTCTTCATTATTTTGGGTGTTTATGGAAAGAGCCTTCGCTATCGGGATTCTCCTGATTTGCGAAGGCTCTTATTTTTTCTGGCTAGAACTTGTTGAAGCGACGGATGACTTCGAGGCGAGTTGCGAAATATTGGTTCATGGACTTCATCTTTAGATAGAGGGCAATGCGGAAAAAGCGATAGCTGTGAGTAGCCATGTAGCTGGACTTCATGCCGCCCAAGCGACCGATGTAATGCCAATTCTGATTATCATTGCTACCATATAACCACATGATTGGTATGCTGCCAGACGTGAGGGAATGAATGTAGCCTGTGATGGCATCGGGAGCGTTCTCCTCATCGAACTTCAAGGTACGAGTAACTATGATGCCATGATACTCGGTATCATCCTCGTAATCGTAACCGCTATCCAAAACTATTACGCTACCGTCTCGATACTGAATGTAGGGGTGAGGGTAGGAATTGATGGCTGTGAGCACATTCTTGATGAGGAAGGTGCTCCAAGTTTCATCCTTGATGGAATAGCAGAGGGCTACGGTATCGGCAGAGGCTTCCTTGGTCTGCTGGCTGACATCCAGGCAGAAGATGCGAGAGTTCTTGTAATCGTAGATAACCTGGCATCGCTGGAAGAAATCTATAGGCGAGGAGGTGAAATCTATGAGCTGGCGCATCTGTGCCTTGATGGTCTTGGTGGCTGCATCATCGCCTTCGGCAGCAATGAAGAAGTTGAAGAACTTGCCAAGATTGCTTACTATATTGAAGCCTGGGCCATCCAAGACATCTGACATGGAAACCACCTGAGACTCTGCTATGCGACTGAGGGAGCGATTTGTGGCGAAGAGCACGGACTGGTCTAGCTGGGTGATGGACTTCGGATTGCTGCAGACCTCACGGCTGATAGGGTGGATGCTGCTATAGGTGCCTTGGGAGGAGACTTCCAACGCCCAGATACCATCGGTGGAGAACGCCATGAGAGGGTACTGCCCAAACTGACCTTGGGAGAGTGCCCTTGTGGTTGAGGCTATGCCCTGGATCGTGCCGATACCCACGGTATTGATGCCGTTCAGAGGGAAGTAGAAGGCGTTATCGGACTCGGATGTATAAATCTTGTTGCTCATATCGACTACATCATCTACAGAGTAATCGTAGGAGGTGACGATATAAGGCGTAATCTCTTCGGTGAAGTTGCCCATGTGCATAGCTCCATTTAACTCTTCGCATTCTTTTAGCGGAAAGGCATAGATAACATCGTCAATGGCATCGACAGTAGAACAGAAGAAAACCATCTTCTTAGCCCTGGAATCGGGATAGAACTTAACCAGATTGGCAAGCATGAATGGTTCTATGCGGTCGAGTACATCTTCTTCTAAAACATTCTCTACATATTTTGTGCCAGATGTGGTATGAAGCTCTGTCACTATTTTCTTGATGATAAGATGAAAATAGAAATTGCCATCCGAACGAAGGAAGTTGCCCTTCGGGAACATGACTTTTCGGCTGAAACCAGACATCAGATGTTCTTGCACTCCAAACAGATTGAGCCGATGGTTATAGACATAGCTACCCTTGGCTGTGAGGAAATTGTGGGTCTTGTAATCGTCCTGCATCTGCTCTTGGAGGGAAACCTGGTATACAGCAGCCTTATCTACAGGCAATTCCTTGTTATCGACCTTGGTAAGATTGTCTATAGGCAGGGAGCATATCTTGTAAAAGGCTGAAATGTTTTGGTCATTCGACTCGGAAGAGTCACCATTGCCAGCAGAACTAAGTTGGTTGTTATAATCATCGTCAGACTTCTTCGGGAAGCGAACACTGACCATTCCATAGCTTTTGCCTTTGTTGCTAGTCCAATGGTAATCTTCTATGTTTGCTCCATTTAGCACATAATTAGGTTGACACATTTCCAATACGCTAATCTTGGCACTCGTATCGACATTGGTGACAGGAGGCGTGATGAAAATATCAATAGACTTGATAATATCCTTCCATTGCTTCAACTCGTCAATATCTCCTTGGAGCGCATAGGACAATGCTACATTGTGAGGGAGATACATGAAGGTACATTTGGAGATAGAGGCTTCGATAACGTTGCCCTTGGCATCCATTCTGTTGAAAGTAGAGGAATCTTCCCAACCTACTTCTGCACCAGTAACGGTAAGATTTTTGTAGTTTTCGCTAGGGAAGTAAATGTTGGCAGAATAAACGGAATAGCTGTTTGGCACCTGAATGGGGATGAAAACAGGCGAGGAGTGCATAATCATGCTGCCATCGAACATGCGATAGCAATAGCGGATGAAGAAGGAGGCGTAAAAACGCCCTTGCTTGGCGATAAGATTGTTTGTGCGGTTGACCAGGGCATAGATGCTCTGGGTAATATCGGACTGCTTATCATCCTTGATATTGGCTACTTGGTCGCCCGAGGTGAAGGAATTGCCATTCACCTTGTTGAACACATCGCCACAGCTATAGGTGGTCTGCTGGAAAGCATCGTAGAAACCTTCCTTGCTACCCTTGGCATTAATTCCACCAAGTTCGTAATCTTCTGGCTTATTTCTTGGGTCGAAGAAAAAGCTAAGTTCTAGGAATGGTGGCTTCTGTCCCTTATAGCTGTAATCGGACGAGGACTGTCCGTTGCTCTCCCACATGGCATAATGGATGCCATCGGTAGCCACGATGATGAGGGTGTTGCCGATGGAATCGATAGAAAGCACGGTGGATTCGTAGTCGAAGGACTTGATCGGGGTGGATGAGCCTAGCGTGCCATCCTGCATGAACCAATAGATGGAGGATGAGGCTATGGCTATGAGGTGGTGATAACTGCCAGTTTCGTGAACATATAAAATCTTAGCCACCTCACCATTAACGGTGAGGGGCTGAGAGAGGGGTGTGCCAGCGACAATGGCAGGGCGTAATGCACCATCGTGCAGCTCTAAATTGCCACAGAGGGATAGCGCTCCGTTCTCTACTGCCATTTCATCGGGAGTGAGGCTGAGACCTTTGTATCTGATTGATTGTTGCATCTTTCTTAATGTTTAATGTGTTGTGCTTAATGTTTAATTATCGGCAATGGGATGGGTCGGCACGATTGACTACTGCCAAAGCCTGAATGATGTCATTGCATATCATGATGTTTTCGAGGTGGTCAGAGACTACCAAGTCTATCTCCTGAGTATCAGGTGGAATGCCTGGTATATGATTGAAGAGTTCCTTGACGGTGCTGGCGCTACAACCGTGGAGTTGAGACTTGCGCCCATATAGAGGGATAGCAAGATTATGGCTGGAAGACTTGACAATGTACATCTGAGAGTCATGGAATAAGAAGATGATCTTATCTCCTCGCTCCAAACCAAGAAGTTTAATTGGGGATGAGCGCAGAGTGATGCGCCCATTCTTGTTGAGGGTTAGCCCACGCTTTTGATGGCGTGGACGGTTGAGGATGTAAATATCAGTTTCGTTCTGCATAATCTGTAGGTTTGTGGAGCCAGAAACGGAAGTAGTCGTTTTCGGCATCCTGGTTACGTACTTTTACATATTCCCTGGTAACGTAGAAATGCTTCTTGCGAAGGGTAGGGTTGAGGTGGTAATCATTCAACATCATGGCTGGCTCTACCCTGCCATCAAATGTGATCTCGTACCAGTAGCGATGAAGGAAGAACCATGGACGAAGCCGGACTTCCTGAATGGTGGTGTAGTTGCTTTTATCTACCCGGCAAGGAACGATGCTCCAGGAGCCATCCTGCCAACGCTCCACTGTGCGCTCTGAGCCATCGGGGAGCTTTTCGGTCTTGTCAGTGACCCAGGACTTCTGTATCTTAACGAGGAGGCAGACATCGGCTGTGAAGACCTTTGCCATCTTGCGGTGGCAGAGCATTACGTATCGTCCTTTCTTGTCGGGGAGGAGGCTACGCTGCTTGCCGGGACGATTGATAACGCAGACGGTGGAAAGAAACTTCTTGCGGGCCATGGTAAGGAAGTCGGGTAGTTTCGCCTTGGCGTGCATACGGTCGAGAACCTTCTGGACCTTCTTGAAATTCTTGTCGGCTTGGGTCTCATGCAGGGTGATTGGGTCCTGAGGCTCTTGGGTCTGCTGCTCACGTATCTTCTTGACATGTTCACGAACTTGCTTCCTGGAAGGAACTTCGAGAAGGTGACCAGTCTTCTTGTCGAGTTTATAATTTGACTTTTGCTGTTTCATATTGATTGCGCTTTAGATGTTACCTCTGTTGATGCAGATGATTTCGAAATGATGATTGTCGCAAATATCGCAGCCGTTGGGCATACGATGGTTGAAGGAGCAGGGGATGTGCTCCTTGAACAAATCGCAGTTATGGCAATGCTCTGGGACTTCTTCATGCTCAAAGTTGCCTTCAACATGTGGGGTGGAGGATGGCTTGTTAGGAACAGCCCGGACTATGCGACCGAAGAGATCATAGAACTCTCCCGGCATGACGCTGGTTGCTTCTCTGAGGGAAGGAAGGGTGTAACCCATCTTGCGTATGAACCAGAGACGGAGATAGATGATGAAACGTTTCAACTTTTTCATATATGATTGATGTTATATATATATTAATAATGTGGGGCTAAGATACGAGAAATGTGCGGAAGAGAAGTGATAACTTGCGCAACTTAGCTTGTTGAGAACCAAATTGCGCAAGAATTGTCAGTGATTACTCGGTTTTACCGTCCTTCTCTTTCTGCTTGTTATCAGTGGAAGGCTCATGCTCGAAGACATCAAAAATCTTGGTCTCGCTGAGGCTCTTCAACTCATAGTCAATCATCGTCTTGCCCATGACTTCATCAACATAGCGCTTGGCACGCTCGATGCACTTGGCTTGGATGAGGTAGTTGACATAGGTACGCTTCTCCTTATCCTTCTTTTCATCAATGGTGATGAAAGCCAAACGAGCCTTGAACCAAAGATCATCGTCATCAATATCAGAGAAGAAAATCTCGTTGTAGTTGGCAGGGTTGATGTTGGCAATCTTAAGTTCACCAGATACATAGACTGCCATGTTATCGATGATGCTTGCTTCTGCCTCGGTGAAGGAGAGGGCATCAACAACATACAGCTCGTTTACCAATTTATCGTTTCCATCCTCCTGGGTCTTCTCATAGCGTACCTTGCACTCGAACCATGTGCTTGTACGAGAGCGGAGGGAAGAACCATTACCTGTGCCAATGAAGGACTCCTTTGGCTGGTTCTGAGACTTGTCTTGTGTCTTAACCTCTTCCTGAGGCTTGTTTTCTTTCTTGTTCATAATTTTAAGAATTTAAATTGTTATTAATAATTTTGTCTATCTCTTCCTGAGGTAGCGGTTTTCCGTTTTTGCCAAGATATTCCTTGCAGATGAAATACATGGTGCCAGGAGGGTCGGGATGGCGGTGGTGGAAATTCAACTCTATATTGGCAAGCTGATCATCCGAGGAATTAAAGATAGAATGAGCCTGATGTGCTCTTGGCATACGTTCCATGACGTGGTACTGGATGATGTAGCCATCTTTCTTTATCTGCTCGTCTTTGAGACGTATGAGCATCTTATCTATCTTGGCTTCTTTCTCCTTGATGTTCTTGAAGAGGGAGTTGACCAGTTCCTTGTCGGGCTGTGGCTTCTTCTTCTCTTGGAAATATTGGATGGTTGAGGCTCTAAGTTCTGCCACCAGAAGGAAAAATTTTCCGTTGTCGTTTTGAGGGACATCATTTCCGTCTGCCTTCATGATGATGCCATCAACACGCTTTTCAAGTTCGATGGACTGGCGCAGTATCTTCTTATCGCGGTGTGCCCAATATTCCTTTTCCGTGGTTCGCATAGCTGAAACCAGCTTGCGAAAGGATAATACTGATTCTTCACTCATATCTTATTTGATACCTAAAGTTTGTTTGACTTTTCTGATGCGTTCCTGCTCCTTGGGGAGGAGGTTGCCTTTTTCGTCTATTCGGCAGAGGAGTCTGAGATTTGGCTTAATGGTTATCCACTTATGAAGACCATCGTGCTCACGCTTTATCTGTCGAAGTTGGGCTTCTTGCAGTCTTTCGTGCAAATGCTGCTCATGACGAAGTTTACTGATTTCGTTCTGTATTCTGTCCATTGGCTAATCTTCACACTTTTGAATTATCTTTGATAAAATGCTTTCAACACCTTTTGGCTTGAAGAAGCGATTGGCATTGAGGAGAGACAGGGCTTCTTTGGCATTCTTGTTGATCAATGGCAAACGACCTGCTTGATTCTTGTAACTTTTATAATCTGCTTCTAATTGTCGCTTGTATGCCTTACCCTTGTCTAGATAGTCTGCTTCAAGTGCTTCTTCCTTCTCCTTATATTCAGAAATGAGAGCTGCTTCTTTTTTGGCATACTCATCATTGAGAGACTTTTCCTTGTCATCCAACTTTTTCTCTTTTTCTTTATATTTCTGAACAGAGGATTCGTAACTTTCGCGTGAATCGTCTCGCTGCTTGATGCTACGGTTTATCTCGTCCTTCATTTTATCTTCAACCTTCAAGCGCACATCTTCAAAGCCAAGGTAAGACTCAGAGGTCTCAACTGTTCTTCTTGGCTTATCGTCTCGTGAATAAATATGATCTGTTTGACTACCATCAATTCTGTCAAACACGGATCTCTCATACTCTACTTGCACTTCCTTGCGGATGATGACTCTGGAACCGTCTTTGAGGGACGCAATGGTCTTATCCTTCTCTTTTACGGTCTCTTCTAATTCCTTTACTCGATTCTTCAAGGTTTCGAACTCTGAATAATCTACATTTACTATTGCCATAATTTATAATGTTTAAAGTTCTATTACTTCTGCTTTGTCGGCAGGGATGTCGTAGTATGGGATGGAATACCCTTTGTCCTTCATTTCGTCTGGGAGATAGCAGCGGTAGTATACTCCGTAGAAGTTTTGCCATTTTTCCTTGACTGTGAGTATTGTTCCAGCCGGAAGCTCAGGCTTCGGCTTGAATGAAGACCGAGGATAACATCCTGTCTCATGCTCATCTGCTGCACAACAACATGAGGAATAACATAAATGAATCTTCATACGCTATACCTCCATTTCGTGATTAATGTTCAAGCCAAAGAGAAGATGTTGGAGTTCATGCACGTAACACAAACATGATAGAGTATTACATACCATCACACCATCTATTGTAAAATTCCATTTGTCATTAATAGACCATAATGCAAATCTTGGATATTTCTTATTCTTGAAGCTATACCCAAGACTTTCTTTTGTTGGTTCCCACCCATTCTTCTCTAGAATCTCTGGAGTAATAGGAATAGGAACAATATCCTTCACCCATGCACCACTGTCAGCAAACAGGAATCCGTCATCTTTAATGGTTTTTCCTTTTAAGTTGGAAAGAGTGACGGAACCTTTCAGTTCAGTGAATGCATTTCCATCTTTCACTTTTGCAGATTTATCTGCATTACTTTCTGTGACTTGGTAGACAATTCCTTTTTTCGTTCCGATAGGAATGCCGTTGGTCATAACCAAATCACCTGGTATATAAATTGTCTTTTCCATTTCCTTAATTTCTTACTTTGTTATACGCTTTAATAGTCTTCAAATTCGTTTGATTTCTTAATGATGTAATTGCTATCAATTCGTATGCGAGCATCGAACATGATGCATCTGGCTAAAACAAGCAGGATGTGGTCGTTACTGACACCGGAGAACATCGGGAATGAAATGGTACATTTTCTGTTCTGTACATTTATTGTATCAAAATGGTAATTTTCATCTGAGTTCTTTGTTGGCAAACCTAAGATGCTGTATGTATCATCACTACCAATCTTCGCGAGAGTGAAATTATATTCCGTCTCTTCGCCATCTTCACAGATACTGATATGTACTTTCTTCCAACCATAGAAATCGTTGTCAGATACTTCAAGTTCAAAGCTGTTATTGCTATCAACATCTTCCAGATCTACTTTTTGCATCATATCTTCTGCCAAATTGGTGAGCAAAATGGTTCCATCACCTTCTTCTTTAAGATGAGTGAATCCTTTTCGAAGTGCCTGCGCAAAGCTTTCGACACATTTCTTGTTGACGAAATTCTCTATCTCGGCAGTCAAGGATTTGCTCAACAACTCTGAGAACTCAGGCAATTCGAGACAAGTAGAAGGCGCATTCTTCGCCATGTATTCCTTCAACTGCTTTCTGTAAGGTGAATTGTAACCGAGATAGTAGTCTTTTACTTCTTCGAGTGCTGCCTTCATAGCAGCATCTTGTGCAGCCTTCTGGATAACATTCATATCCAAGACTGGAGCGGTGATTTTAAAATCTGTTTGCATAATAATTATTTTTCTTTGTTTATATTCTTTTTGAGGGACCAGCGATAGAATCGCTGGGAACGGTGGCTTTTACCCCATTCTTCTTGTTTTCAAAATAATCAAACGTTTATTGCGTTTAACTAGATTTTCTAACTTTTTCATATCAGATAAATACTTATCCACAGTCTTCATTGTCTTTTTCATAAGCTACTTATTCACTTTGACTAAATTTTTGAGATTGTTGAAAGCCTCATAGTCTTCCTTGCTGATTTCTATGCAGTTGTCGAACTGGATAGTTGCAGGATCAGCTATCTCTGAATATCTTTCATTAATCACCTTGATAGCCTCCATTAGAGGGAACAATGCTGAGCCATCATCCTTCATAAAGGTAAAGTCAACCTTACGCCATGAGTTGGCTATGTCTTTGCGCATGAATGATGCGACTACGTAAAAATATCTTTTCTTCATATTGCTTCTTGTTTTAATTGTTTGTCTATTGCTCCCTGAGCAAGGATTTGCTGCCAGTTGGCTTCATGATAATTTCTTGCCTCTTGCTTCTCTGTTAGTTGTGGGTCGTAGCCACCGAAGCATAAGGCGTCAAATTTCTCATACTCCTTCATCGTATGTGGAGGCTTGGAGCCAGGAGTGGCTGGAATGTAATCCTTGGCAAACTCCTTAGGTAGAAGGTTTATTATAGTTGAGGCTACTGGGTCGAGGACTTCGTATTTGAAAATACGGCTCTTTCCTTTTGTAGAAGTGTTATATACTGGTTGTGCCCAACAGATGTTACCCCTGTAGTGTGATATGAGACCAGAGAAATAATAGGGCTTCCATATCCTCTTATCCTTGTATGCACAGCAGATACCTGTAGGAGAATCTTCATTATAAGCACTATCAGACTTCCAGCAATGGTTGTAGCCGAGGTCGCTGATGTGGCTATGTACACAGAACTTGCACATCCTCATTTTCTCCTGATCAGCAACTGATGGCGTTGGCTGCATCAGGTTTTGTTTGATGTAATTGCCCATAGATGTATATTTTAAAGTTCAACCTTAGCATCAACATATTCCTCTTTGCAATTACAACACGGAGAGATTACGATAGTGATGTTCTCGTCAATACGGAAGTAAGCCCAAACCACGCTATCTTCTTTAGCTTTTGAGAGAAGTGTAATGTGATCTTTTCCAAGAAGAAATAGAGCATCAATTATTGATTTTATATGATTATTGTTAATAAAGAAACCATCCAGTTTTATGACAGCATCCCATTCTGGCTTATAACACTTTCTGATATTTCGCTTGAAAAAACCAAAACCATCGCAGGAAGGACAGCCAAAATCTTTATAATGGGTATTTCCTTTCTTGTCTAGATACTCCCATTCTACAGAACCTGTACCATTACATTCGTCGCAATCTTCCATATCATATTCCTCATCTTCTACTTTCGGCAGAGAATCGTATGCTTTCTGTAGGCTTAAAAGAGGAATATTCAGTTCTTGCTCTGCTACTGGAGGAAATTTCATATCGAACAATTCTGTTCTCTCATACTCGCCTTGGCAAACTTCTGCATTGATGTAGATAGCCTTTTTGCCATCAGAAGCAAAAACCTTGTTGTCTTTGAGAAGAGGCATTGCAGAGAGGCTTCCTTTGCTATAGAACAGTCCGAGCAGTTTCTGTTCGTCTACATTTTCATATCCTATCATAGTTCATCCTCCTTGGTAGTTTTACGTTTCCATTCCCCACAACATTCCCAGTGGAAGCGATGATGGCCGAAGCCGTTGCATGTTCCGCTGTACTTACTTTTTGCTGTAGGCCGGAAAAAATTGCAGCTCTTGCAAGAGCGATTGCAGTGAGTGTAAACTAAATAGATGAATGTGCTGGCCATAACTACAAGGCTCAGCATGATGATGATGAATCCAATTTCCATATTACTTCTTGTTTTTAATGATTTTGTTTAATACCTGCTTGTTGTGCTCAGTATCATCATTGATGAGGTGATAAGAGCGAACTTTCTCGAAGGCGTTGACTTCGGCTGCTTGCATGTAAGCCTTGACCACTTCGATGAAATCTTCTAGGGAACGACAGAGGGCGTACTTGTAGCCAGCGCACTGCCAATAGCCCTGGAAGCGTTTCTGATTGGCAGACTGATTGTTTGTCTTACCATACTTAAGTTCGATGCCCAAGCCGAAGTAAACTTCTGGGTTCTCGTAGATGATGCCTGTCTTGCCATCCTTCATGGAAGGGAGAGCAAGGATGAGGTCGGGAACGCCTGGGACCACGCCCGATGCTGCATTGATGGCTAGCTTCTTGCCACTGGTAGCACCGTCTGCCTCGTTCTTGGGATGGAAGAGGAGTGTGGAGAAAGCTGGGTACTGTAGTCGAAACCATCGTACACAGGCTATCTGCAACTGACCTTCACGCTGCACCTTCTTGTGCTGAGGCTTTTGCGTGTACTCGGGATAATTGCCGTTGAGGCGGTCGATTAATTCTTGTCTGTCCATAATCGTATGAATTAAATTGTTTGTTACTTGTATCTTAGTCGCTGAGGAGAGACTGGAGATAATTCTGAGTCTGATTATCCAAGTCGGCCAGTGACTGTTCTTCTTCTGCCACCGATGGATTCCAGACGATGCCCAGTTTAGCTAGAGTGCCATTCTTGTAGGCATCTATCACCATCTTTGCCATCGAGCCATTCGGGTTCTTCTTGGAGGCTTCTATCCAGCCGAGATACTTCTGCCGTAGGGCTTCGGTCTGTTCTTTCTCCTCAGCCTTTCTGCGCTCTTCTTTCATTCTGAGGCGAGCTTCTATTTCCTCGTTGGTCTCCTCGCGTTGAGGCTGTGGAGGAGAAGGTGGTGGAGAACTGGAATGCTGAGGCTTCTTCCCGGCTGAGGCTACAACTGTAGGATTGTCGAAGGTTCCTTCCATCAGAGCCTCGTAGTTCTTCGGATTGAAGAGCCAGTTGAAGGAGATATAGCATCCACCATCCTTGCGCCCTGAGAGAAGATCGGAGTTGAGAGCCTTTCGAAGCATCGGTTCTATATCCTCGAAGGAATAGTCTGAGATAAACTTTGCCACCATCTTCTTGCGGTCGGGAGTCATCTTTGAGATTGGCTTGACCTGCGTTCCAAGAAAGAGGCGATTGAAGAGTCTTAGCACTTCCGAGAACTGAACTTCCGGATCCAACGACTTTTTTTCTTTTTTTTGTGTGTGGGTGTGGGCTTTCTCCTTTCTTTGTTTGTTTTCTTTTATAGGGGGTTCGGGGGAAATGTTTTCTTTTATTTGTTTCTTTCCTCTTACTTCTGTGCCCTTACCCTTGCCCTTGGCTGTGCCCTCAACTTCGGCAGAATCTTCGGAATCACCTTTATTTAAAGGGGTTTCGGGATTGTTAATCTGTGCCCTTGTCTGTGCCTTTTGGTGTGCCCCTTGTTTAGGGTGTGCCCTGGAGCGTGCCCCATCTTTGCCCTTAATCGTGCCCCTATCTGTGCCCTTGTTATCTTGAAGATACGCTGCACAATCTTGTGTATCAGTAACTTGCGAAGTTAAAATCTGTGCCCCTGATTGTGCCCCTATCTGTGCCCTAAAGAGTGCCCCATTCTGTGCCCCTATTGGGTTTTGATAGGGTAGTATGCAGTGGGAGAGGGGATGCGAACTGTTAACATACACTATTGTTGAGGCTTTAGGGGAGCTGCATTTTGTGATGATTCGCTCCTGTATGAGAACATCGATGGCACAGCGGATAGACTTGACCGAGGTATGGAGCCGATCAGCGAGCATACGTAAGGAGAGCGTAGCAGCGGAAGCCTCATTGTGGGTGGCAGACAGGAGCACGTAGATGAGCACCTGTACCACCACCGGACGATGAAAGTAACGCCACTGCAGCAGCTCTGGAGTAAGAATGTAGCCATCTGTTTTCATTTGCTGTTTCTTTTATTTGGAATATAGAATTTACGATTTCTATCATTTGTTGTTTTCTTCTGCCTCGATGGCACGGAATATCTCGTAAGCCACTTGTGGAACCCAGGCATTGCCGTAAGCCTTTATGGATTCTTGTCGCCACTTGGGGAAAGAAATGGTAAGGCTGTCCACATCAAAGGGAATCCCATCATTTCCTCGACAAACAGGGGATTGAGTTGGGAAGTGCTTCCAGTGACCTTCTTCACAGTGTCGGGCAAAGTCTCGCCATACACATTTCCGTTCACTTTCTTCACCCCAGGATTGGTACATCCCTTCCAGTCTCTCGCTGATGGCGTGGGCATCATGCCGTTGAAGTCGAGAAAGTCGGTCAGTCCATTCGGGCGAAGTGCTCCGTTCTTTCGGCTGTACATCCCTTTTACACCCTGTTCTTTCAGTCCCTTCACTCGGTTGGAGTGTTTTATCTCCATTGCAGTAGGGGTGGGAAGCAAGCCTTTTCGAGCGGCGAGTGCCAAGGTTGGACGATCTGCTGCATTCGGTGATGGACTTCTGTTTATTCGCCCTCCTCCTTTGTCTATGGCTGTTGGAGTAGGAAGAAGTTTTGCTACTGCCATGTCTTCTAACCCCAGGCTGTGGTCGGTCTTGCCCTTCTTTGGATTTCTTCTCCCTCGCTCGTTGATTTCCATGTCCTTGTGGGCTATGTCCATCGCATTGGGTGTGGGCAATATGTCCGAGAACATCACTTGTGAAGCCAGGCTTCCGTATGTCGTTCCGTTCCGATAACCGTTCTTTTTGGCTCTTTCCTTGAATTTCTTCGGATCTTCGGTTATCATTACTGCTGTTGGGGTTAGAAGGAGTTGTTGATATTCTTCTTGCAACAATCCATACTCTATCCCTTCTGTGGGGCGCTCCGACACTGCAAGCTGGAATAACAATCGGTTGGACGGAATATCCTTCGGCTTCGAGATCTGCACAGATTTTGTCGAGTGTGAATCGGCTTTCTTCTCTATATATGTAATTCTCTTCGAAAAGATCGTCTGTGCGTCCCATCTTAGTGACTTGGCAGGACTCCACCATCGTCTTGATTCCAGCAACGTTTTCACCAACGACCCAAGTGGGGTGTATCTGCCGTATCGCTCGAAGCATCTGAGGCCAGAGGTAGCGGTTATCGTCCGCTCCCTTTCTTCGACCAGCGAGGGAGAAGGGTTGGCATGGGAATCCTCCGGTGAGAACATCGACTTTTCCCTGCCACTGATGGAAGTCTGTTTTGGTAATGTCTTCATAACTTTCTGAATTTGGGAACCAGTATTGGAGCACCTTGCGAGGGAACTCTTGTATCTCGCAATGAAGAGGTTCTGCCATCCCATCATGGATGCCGCGACCTCAGCACCACCGATTCCGCTGAATAAACTAGCGTGATTCATATTGCTTACTTTTGTTTCTGTTGTGTTCCAGGAGCCACTGTAGGTGAGCAGCCTTAGAAGGATCACGGAAGAGGGATTTTGCCTTATCTATATCTGGATTCAGCATTATCTTCTTTTCTTTCTTTGCTGCTGCTCTTTTCTTCTGATAGTATCTGCGCTGGTACTCCTTCACCTTTTCGGGGTGATTCTGTCTCCAGCTCTTAGATTTTTCCAGCAATTTTTCTTTGTTGCGCTGATAGTATCTCTGATAATATCCAGTGCCGTTGGCTCGTTCCTTGGCTGCATTTTCCCGATATAGCTTTTGCTTTTCGGGATGATCCTTGATGTATTTGCGTGAATAGGCGAGCATTTTATCACGATGCTTAAGATAGTATTCTCGCTGCCGTGCTATGCTGTCTGACTTTGCTTTTTCTTTACTCATATACGACCTCCCAATCTTTCGCAAATACATCAGATGAAGAAGGAACCCAAGAATCTGCTTTTCCATCTGTATTGATGATAAGCATCTGATTGGTGTAGTCAATGTGAGGATTCTCACGACTCATCAAGATGTCCTTGGCAGACTGAGGAAGTGACCGCATCTTAGGAATGATGTCACCACCAATGTGAGAAGGAACCTGCTTAACGATAAACAAACCCTTGTCATTCCAACTCTTACGTCTTACCGCAAAACCATCCTTCAGTAAGACAATAGCACCACCAAAGTTAAGTGAAGCCTACATCATGATAGGCTTCCTCAAACACGTCCTTTGGCGACCAAGACTTATATCCGCCCTTGTACTCTACTAAGTAGCCATTTTCCTCAACGGTTACTGGCTTAAGAGTGGCAATTTTTCTACCAAGCACTTTCTGTGCTTCTTTCATAGTCATAGGTTCTGCCTTTACGACCTTTGTACCAATATACTTTTTCATATTACTTATATTAATGTCCTATAAGGACGGTTAGTTACTAAAGTTCATCAAACTCTTTCTGAATGCTATTTAAAGCCTTTTTTATAGCATTCTTTATGTCGGCAGATTCTTTTGGCGCATACTTGTTTATATCTATTAGAGCACGCCCCAGTATATTTTCATTAACACTCATGCCATTACAATATCTATCTATAACTCCGTTATAATCACCAATTAAGCTGCTTAATTGGTTAGCTCTATCTAATTTTTGTTTATCCATATTGTTAACTGTTTATTAGTTAATCTATTTTTCATTCACATGGCAGTTTCTTCTGATGATGCACGTATCTTTTGTGCTTAAGGCAATACTTGCCATTGATGCAGTTACGCCCATCATGGCAGAGGAGGCACTTGCGAGCTGCATAGGTGCTCTTACTTCTGGAATCGCTCATAATAGTAAGTTACTATCTGATGCTCGGTAGGCTGAAAGCCATTACGAGTGGTAAGAGTATCAACTATCTCATCATAGGTACTCTGAGGCATCTGTAAAATGAGATTCTCATCATGATAGCCCTGAGAGAGTTTACTGAGGTAGAGCCACCCAAGGACTAGCCAGATGGCAATGCAGAAGATGGTCTTAATTGTTTTCATAACTTTATCTTATTTGGGACACAGATAGTCTTGAACTTGGCAGGCACAGGCTTCCAACTCTGATACTTTGTATTCGTGGCGAGTAATTTTGCCATTTCTGCCTCTAGCAAAATCCTTCACCTTTCCTTCACGCTTCCATCGCTCTACGTTTTTTCTTCCGTAGATGTCGTATGCCTTGGCTTGTGTGAGGAACGGACGTTTACCCACAGCCTTGCAGACTTCTTCTTTCACAACGTTGCGTATTGCTGACAAAAATGTATCAAAGGATAGCATCTTATCTGCAAACTGGATTTGTACTACTTCGTTCATGAGACTATTGTTTTTATTTTGTTCTTGTAACTGTGATGATCTCTTTCTCCCGGTTGATTTTGGTTCTGAACTTACGACAGTAAATTACACCTAATTCCGAGCAGGTTGTCTTGATCGTTCTCATTCGCCTGATAGGAAAACTGATTGATTTACCCAACTCCAGTTCTCTGATCTGAGGTCTGAGTGGTACTTTTTCTTCTGACATATTGCTTGATTTTAATTATTATTTTACTAGTTTGAAATCGTAAACGAAAACGAGAGGATTGCTGTCCCAGTGGAGGTGGAGCTTGCAGCTAAGCATCTTGTATGCTTTGATAGGAGTTCTGTACCAACATTTCTTCACAAATCTATCAAATGTGGCATCGTATGTATAAGCATCGTCAAAACCATCGATGTGGCTACAGAAGATTCCTTCTTTCATGCAGTCATCGGTGCTGATGTCCTGTAGTCTTTCACACCGAATGTTGGTAATTTTGATTTGATGAGGCATCAAATCAGACTTCACAAACATCTTGTTTCCCCATCCTATGGAAAGGCCTGCCCCTTTGAATATTTCATTGTTAAACGGAATATCATTGTATCTTTGGGCGACTGCCACGATTTCACCTATTTTATAAGTGGACTTTGCTACAATCTCATTTCCATCATTGATGGCGAGCTTGCCTTTATCTTTACCTTCCGTACAGAAACCGCAGCTACGGATATGCTTGAAAGGCTTTTCATAAGCGATTCTTCTGGTCTGAGTCTTGCGGCCATCTAAAACTGCTTCGGTGAGACCGTACAGGTCATTGAACATTATCTTTTTCATACGCTTTTGCTTTAAAGCAATCGGGACGATGGGTTATATGGTACACAATGGAAAGCGACTAATTTTAAATTTTCCTCACTCATCGTTGCCCGATTGAATATTTATGTTTATCTTTGCACCGACTAATTTTAAATTTTATAGATTATGGTACAAAACATTTTTACAATTTGCAAGAAAGTAGATACAGTTAACTCATCAATGACCTTTGACTTTAGTGAAGAGGTTTCCAACATCACTAACCAAGGTTGGGTTATTAAGCAAGTATTTCAAAACGCCCTTACATTGAATGGTTATTCTTATATCTCCGTGACTTTTCTAGCTGAGAAAAGCGAATAACTTCTTAGCATCTTCTAATGGCTTTGGGAAGGTCTTGTTGTCTGGATATTTTATACATAGCAGCATACCTTCCCAATCTATCAGTGGCGCATTGTATATCCACTCGAAGGCTTCTTCCATTTCCTTAGTATGTGATGCTTCGTAGTAGTTGTAGAGTTCTTCTCTTAGCCAGAAGCGTTTTACCTGCTTTGCCTTTTCCTCGTCAACACCCATGCCGTTAAGAAGTGTTTCAAGGACAGCGAAATCGAAAGCTTCATTAAATTTTTTCATTTTTCTTCAATTTAATTTGGTTTTTATCTGTTTATTTGCTAATTTTGCACCAGCAAATCAGATTCATGGAGTCTCCATACTTTTGAACCTTTGTCCATAACAACGGACTATGTTAGCCCCCTCACTGCAATGGAGGGGGCTTTTTTGTTTGCTAATGACCGTTAGCAAACAGCGGAAGGGAGGTGTTGCCAAATCACAGAAAGACAAACATCTTTTCTCTTTTATCCATCCTCTGCTTTTGCCGATTCCGGAAATATTTTATCTTCATTCTTCATTATTCTTCAAATTTATTTGGTACTTATGTATTTATTTACTAACTTTACGGTGCAAAAGTAATAAAAAATATAGTGACTTGCAAATATTTTAGCCAAAAAATAGCTAAAAGCTATCATATTTAATAGTCCTTAACTAAAATATAGTATATTATGGACTTAAATGTAATTAAGAGGCTTGCAGAAAAGCGAGTCGGTGGACTAAAGAAATTAGCAGCCGACATTGGCATGAGTGAAGCAAATCTTCACCGGTGTATTAATAACAATAAGATGCAGGGAGGTGATTTAGAACAAATCGCTTCCATATTTGGCGTGTCTATAGATATTTTCTTTGATAGTAAAACAGAAACTTATGTTAATCATGTGATGAATATAGATAAGATTAAGTCATATATTGAAGAGAATGGGATAGGCTTAGTTTCATTAGCTTCAAAAATGAGTGTCAGCAGGATTGCTTTAGAGAATCTTCTAAATGGGGCTGATGTTAAAATCAGCATAATTGAGGCACTTGCAAATACTTTAGGCGTGAAGGTTGTGGATCTGTTTAATGACAATAAGATTTCTGCCTCTGTTCCTGTTGAGGCTCCAGCTAAAAGTGATAATGCTATGTATGAAGAGTTGATTGCCTTAAGGGCAGAGAATAAGGTGCTGAGGGAGATTCAGGGTCTTCCTTCAAGAAGTCAGGTACATGTAGGATAATAAAAATGGGTGATTATGAATAACTGGATAAAAAAAATATTAACTCCGTTTGCTTCTTTTTTAGCCATCTATTCTGTGGTGGCTATATGTACAACGTCTGCCATTTTTTTCTCAGTTAATAACATCGAATACACTTTGTTGTGTTGTGCAGGATATTTTCTTGGTGCATGTTTTGGCACGAATGTGGCAATAAGTATCTTGAAACCTACTAATGCAAAAGATGCTTATCTTATTTCTGCCCTAAATGTGACAATTCTAATAATGCTACAATTATTGTGCATGCAAGTATTCTATGATAACTCATCAGAATCATGCTCTTTATATGAGAAGTTGTTTGGTTCTTCCTTACTGGGAACTATTTTAGTTTTATACAATTATCGGATGCCTGGCAATTTAAAAGATGTCATAATAAATAATGTTCGTCTGATAACTGGATATTTTTACTCATTAGTGGTATGGGGCTTGCTTTCTTATGCTATCATACGCAATGCTACATTTGTTATACAAAGTGAATGGTGGGTGTTGGTTGTGTTTTTGATGTTATCATGCTTGTTTTTCATGTTAGTTGGATTGCTTATGTTGCCTTTTCAGCTAATAGTGAAAAATGTAGAAAATGCTAGAGTATTACCAATAATCGTTATAATATATTTAGGTTTCGACTGTTTAGGCTATACATGGGATATATATTCGAAATCTGGTATATGGGAAACGATAGCAACGTTTGTCTATGATATATTTATATGTGTATTGTACGGAATAAGCATAAAATCAATATATTTATCACATTCTCATAACAAGATATGGGATGATAATTAGATATGTATGAAATAGATTAGTATAATTTAGTAATAAACAATGCTAGTATTGTTCTAGTAGAATTTAATTAATACGTATAAATAAAGTAATTATGAAAATGATTAAAATGTAATTTTATGGGATTTACAAAAGAGGATTTGGAAAAGCATGCCTATAATGGCCCTGTGTATAATACAATAGATGAAAGTATCACAAAGGGCAAAGGTTCACAAAAGGACTTAGACAGAAAGCTGAGGCTTTCAAAGAAGTTCTTTTGCTTTGGTCTAGTGACCTTCTGCATAGGTTTCTTGATGATTGGCTTTGCAATAGGTAGGTTGTCTTCCTCTTCTAATAATGCTGAGGCTGATTCCTTCCAAACTGCAGAAACAGCAGGAGGCAACGTATATGTATCGGACAGCCCTGGCTCTAAGCGATACCACAAGGACAGAAATTGCCCAGCTCTTAAGAGAACTACAGGCAAGATAACTGCTACAGATGAGGCTAATGCCATTGATCAAGGAAAAACTTTATGTGGCTGGTGCGGTAAATGATATATAGTTAAATTTCAAATGGATTAAGATATGAAGAAGATTTTCATTGACGTTCTTGTTCCTTCTGGAAAAGGTACTCAATATGGTGCTAGGCTCTTTTATGGACCTTATAATTATGTAACAGAAAATTTTTAAATAACAAATAATAGTTGTAAATTTGCATGTGGAATAAAGAATTAGGTAAGTATATGATTGATGTTTCTAAGTATTTCTTGACAGCAATATTTGCAATGTCATTAATAAAAGACTTAGAAGATAAACGTTGGTTAATATACATATTGAGCGGAAGTGTTGCTCTATTGCTCTTGGTTTGCGGTCTTATATTGACTCGCGATAAAGATAAGGAGGAAGAAGAGAAAAAGAAAAGAAACGATAATATAAACAGAAATAATAAACAAAAAACAAATAGGAGGTAAGATTATGGGAACATTGATTATTTTAGCTATGGTAGGAATCCCATGTGTGGCATTTCTGATTTTTTGTGCCACATCTAATGGAAAGAATTGGCTACGCCAAAATAATATGTTGTAAGGGTTAGTACATTTCGTTTATTGCATATTTATTTATGGGAACTTTTGTAGTCCTTTTACTTATATCCTTTTTTATATGCAGTTGTTGCTGCATACAAATGGAGAGGCGTAGTAAGGGATAGCCAGATAGTAGGAGCATTTCTCGTCCAGATATGCTTCTGCTATTTTATGGCTTTTCGTGCAACAGCAAAGGATTTAGTCGGGATTCTTTTAACTTGGCACTTGGGATGTTTCCTCTCAATAATGCTAGGAGGCAGTATTGGTGCTATTGTAGGCGAGCATGTAGAGACAGACGGAGCAAGAACAGTAGCTTATTGGCTTCACCTAGCTTTTGCTAATTGTATTCTGGCCTTAATAGGTATATTGTTTTTGTTTCTTAGCTTGTGATTTCTTCCTCTGAGTCAGATGAGGCTAATGCCATTGATCAAGGCAAAACCTTGTGTGGCTGGTGTGGAAAATAGAAAAATAATTTAGTAAATAATAAATCGAAATGTGTTGCAAGATAGTTGCGCACTACATTGTAGTGTATTAGTAAATAAAGGATAATATGATTAAAACGGTGATTTT
>ULRP01052267.1_pt1 | contig 27780 bp, 26 predicted proteins | sample 1955521 | NCBI WGS metagenome assembly ULRP01 (sample SAMEA4835685, study PRJEB28245) | human gut metagenome | biome: gut microbiome; material: fecal sample | place: Denmark | collected 2008
TCGCGTGCCGCCGCACTGCCTACGGCATTGACTATCGATGCGGTGACGAGCCCGTTTGCCTTTGCAAGGCGAAGCCCTGCGAGCGTATCCGCCGTCTCGCCGGACTGTGATATCGGCATGGCAAGCGTTCTGCCCACCGTGGCGGGCGGGTCGTATCTGTATTCCGAAGCGGTATTTACCGTGACGGGGATTCCTGCAAGCTTCTCTATCAGACTTCTGCCGACAAAGCCCGCATGGGTTGCCGAGCCGCAACCGATTATCTGGATGCTGTCGATGCTTTTCCAAAGCTCGTCACCGATGCCGTCCGCAGAGAAATCGGGAAGTCCCGCTTCGTTTATTCTGCGCATACATACGCGGCGCACTGCGTCCGGCTCCTCATGTATTTCCTTTAGCATGAAGTAGTCGTAGCCGTCCTTTTTCGCCGCGCCGACATCGAGGTCAAAGTGCTCTGTTTTTGCCTTTTCCATCGTGCCGTCCCCGAAAACGGAATATATCCCCTCCGCCGTGGTGCAGAAAAGCTCGCCCTCCTCCGGACGGATTATCTCTCTGCTGTGCGGCAGTATTGCGGGGATATCCGATGCCGTATAGCAGCCGTCATCGGCTATGGCAAGAATCAGCGGGCTGTCCTTGCGTATAGCCCATATTTTATCCGGAATATCGGAAAACATCACGGCTATCGCATATGAACCGCGCAGGAGCGAGCAGGCACTGCAGATAGCCTTTGCCGCGTCATGCGTCTTAACATATTCGCGGTCAATGAGATGGGCGATACATTCCGTATCCGTTTCGCTAATGAAGCTGTAGCCGTTCTCTTCAAGTGTGCGGCGTATATCAAGGCAGTTGTCGATGATGCCGTTGTGAACTACGGTTACATGATGCGAGCTGTGCGGATGGGCATTTGCTTCTGTAGGTGCGCCGTGAGTTGCCCAGCGCGTGTGACCGATGCCGCTCTTTCCGCTGAGCCCCGCCAACGTTGCTTTCTCTTCCAGCTCGCTTACTCTGCCGCCGCATCTGACGGAAACTATGCTTCCGTCATCCGCTCTTATTGCAAGCCCCGCGGAATCATAGCCGCGGTATTCGAGCGCGTGCAGTCCCTCGATGATAATCTTTTCCGCGTCCTTTTTGCCGATATAGCCTATTATTCCGCACATTACCGATTTCCCTCCCTATCGGAAATTTTCCTTACCACTGTTTCGTGCGATGATTTTACGATACAGCCGCAGGGGATGACGCCGCGCACCGATGTGAGCGGATAGACGGAGCTTTCCCTGCCTATCACCGTGCCCGGATTGAGCACACTGCCGCAGCCGATATCCGCGCCGTCGCCGAGGATTGCGCCGAATTTGCGCAGTCCCGTTTCGTATATTTCGTCGCTTTTGACGACGACATTGCCCTTGTCGGATTTGAGATTTGAGCATATCGCGCCTGCACCCATATGCGCACGGTTTCCGAGCACGGAATCGCCGACATAGTTATAATGCGGCACCTGCACGCGCGAAAGCAGGATGCAGTTTTTCAGCTCGCTTGAATTGCCTATGACGCAGTTTTCGCCTGTTATCACATTGCCGCGGATATATGCGCCGACCCGCACCTCACATCCGTGTCCTATTACGGCGGGCGGCTCTATGACGGCGCTCTCGTGTATCTTAACGCTTCTTCCGACAAGCACGCCTGCTTTTATCTCGGTAAAGCCCTCAATGCCCTCGGAGACGAGCTTTTTCGCAAGCTCCTTTATCTCGGGGAGCATTTGCCATGGGTACTCGTGCGCAGAGAAGAAATCGCGCAGATAAGGCACATCGCAGGAGAAAAGCTCTGCGGTTTTCACGCATTTATTCACAGCAGTACCCCCTCTTGTGTATTGCCTCAAGAAGGCGCGCAGTGTACTTTTCGCAGAGCTCCTCGCTCTCGCATTCGAGCATAATGCGGACAACAGGCTCTGTTCCGCTCGCGCGCAGGAGCGCTCTGCCGTTGCCGTTTATCTCCTTGTTTATCGCGTCAAATTCCGCCTTTACCTCCGGGTCGGAAAGCGTCTGCTCTTTGCTTACCACGCGGATGCTCTTCACCGTCTGCGGATAGAGGCGGACAGGCTCGGCAAGCTTGGAGAGCGGCAGTTTTCTGTCGCGCATTTCTTCTGTCAGCATTATCGCCGTCAGCAGACCGTCACCGGTGGTGGCGTATTTTTGCAGTATGATATGTCCCGATTGCTCGCCGCCGAGCCTGTAGCCGTTTTTCTGCATACATTCGTAGACAAATCTGTCGCCTACGGCGGTCAGCTCATATTTTATGCCCGCGCTCTCAAATGCCTTAAAGAGCCCCGAATTTGACATCACCGTGGCAACTACCGTATCACCGTCGAGTATGCCGCGGGATTTCAGACGTGTGCCGAGTATATAGAGTATGCAATCGCCGTCTACTATTCTGCCGTTTTCATCCACGGCAATACATCTGTCCGCATCGCCGTCAAAGGCAAAGCCGGCATCGAGCCTGTTTTCGCGCACGAACTCTATCAGATTTTCAATATGAGTAGAGCCGCAGTCCTTGTTTACATTGAGTCCGTCGGGCGAGGCGCCGATAACATATGTTTTTGCGCCGAGTGCATCGAAAACGGCTTTGGCTATCATCCATGAGGCGCCGTTTGCGCAGTCGAGCCCTATGCGCAAATCCTTATATGAATGCGAGGCGACGGATATGAGATAGCCGACATATCTGTTTCTGCCTGCGACATAGTCCACTATACTGCCTATGCCGTCACGATGGGCAAAGGGAATATCGTCGCCGTCTATACCGAGCTTTTTTATATTGCCGTCGAGATATGCCTCCACAAATTCCGTTGTGGCATCGTCCATCTTTTCGCCATAGCGGTTTATCAGCTTTATGCCGTTGTCATAGTAGGGATTGTGCGAGGCTGTTATCATTATGCCGCAGTCAAATTCATCTGTGCGGGTAACATAGGAAACGCTCGGCGTCGTTGTCACATGCAGCATATACGCGTCAGCACCCGAGGATGTAATTCCCGAGGCTATGGCGTATTCGAGTGTGTAGCTGGAGCGGCGCGTATCCTTGCCTATGAGTATGCGCGGGCGGTAATTCGGCATATGAAAGCCCGAGAGCGGGGAAGAGTAATACCAGCCGAGAAAGCGCCCTACTTTATATGCCTGGTCGGAGGTGAGCGTAACATTGGCTTCGCCGCGGAAACCGTCGGTGCCGAAATATTTGTTTTTCGCGCCTGTTTCATTTATGGCGGATTTTTTACCCGCCACATCGCCGAAGAGCGAAACATCATCGCGCAGGAGCGCATCTGCCGTCACGCGGAAAAGCTTGCAGAGCGTGAGTACATTGTCTATCTGCGGGAGCGACTGATTTATCTCCCATTTCGATACAGACTGTCTGGAGACAGAAAGCTTCTCTGCGAGCTGCTCCTGCGAAATATGAGCGGCGGCACGAAGATTTGCTATTTTTTCGCCTATTGTCATCATTTTCCCTCTCTTTGATTTCAGCCACCACAAAAATGTGCACACCGCGCAAAATAAATAAAATAATAAAAACTCAATAACTGCTGACAAGAAAAATGCACTATTTTCGCGGCGGCTGTTTATTTTTTGAATTGCGTAATAATATCATATACAATTTTCTCGGTGTTTGCTACCAAGAGCGCATGGAACTTTCCGCAACCATAGGGTGCGAAAATAAAATTTTACAGCTTGTGATTTTTTTATTTTTGCAAAAAATATTTTGTACAGATATATTATAGCGTAAATCGCGGAAAAAGTCTATGATTTCCGGCAAAAAGGCGCACAAAAGTTGCGAAAAAGGTCGAAGCGCAATAAAGAGGCGGAGCCGCAGGCTCCGCCTCTTATCGTATTATTCTTTGATTTTTATTTTCCCGCACGAACCTTATCGGTGAGCGCATGGATTCTGTTTATGGGGTTGAGAAGCTCTGAAATGGAGCGGTCTCTGTTCAGCGAATCTATGATATAGGAAACATACTTGCACATATTTACTTCCGTATACCATGGACGGTTGATTATTTCATCGGGGCGATAATTGAGATTTGTGGTGAAAATTCTGTCTATCTTGCCTGCCTCATATGCCGCGTCAAACTTTGCGCAACCATTGCAGAAGAGACCGAATGTAGAGAAAACAAATACTCTGCGCGCGCCCTTTTCCTTGAGCTGCTCGGCGATATCAAGCACGGATTCGCCGCTGGAAATCATGTCGTCAACTATGATGATATCCTTACCGTCAACGGAATTTCCGAGAAATTCATGAGCCTCTATCGGATTCATGCCGTTGATGATGACCTTGTAGTTTCTGCGTTTGTAGAACATGCCGAGCTCTACATTGAGAACGCTGGAAAAATACATCGCGCGGCTCATCGCGCCCTCGTCGGGAGCGACAATCATCGTCGTCTGCGGGTCAAAGGTTATATCGGGATATTCTCTCGAGAGTGCCTTGAGCATCTGATAGGAGGAGCGGACATCGTCGAAGCCGTTTCTCGGGATGGCATTCTGCACTCTCGGGTCGTGCGCATCAAAGGTGATGATATTTGTCGCGCCCATGTATGCTATTTCCTGTAAAGCAACGGCGCAGTCGAGCGATTCTCTCGCTGTTCTTCTGTGCTGTCTGCCCTCATAGAGCATCGGCATGATGACGGATATACGACGCGCCTTGCCGCCGATGGCGCAGATGATACGCTTCAGATCCTGAAAATGGTCGTCCGGACTCATGGGAACCTGCATGCCGTACATATTGTACTTCACGCTGTAGTTGAACGGATCTACGAAAATGTAGGTATCGTGACCTCGCATTGTTTCATGGATTATACCCTTTGCCTCGCCTGTGCCGAAGCGGGGGCAATCCGCATCGACGAGAAATGTTTCTCTTTCCTCGTCTTTTCTCCACTGCTTAAGATACCAGTCTACATTGGAAAGAAATTTTTCCGTGCCTTTCATTCCAACAATACTGAGTTCGCCGAAATATTCGCTGTTCATAAGTCCTACCGTACCCTTCCTTGATTTATAAATTTGTTTTCCCGTACTTTGCAAAAACGAATTAAAGGTTGAAAGCTACCTCTATTTCCTTCACTTCCTCGTCGTTTATCTTTACGACTTCGCCGCCGATAGCGGCTGTTTCGACCAGCGATTTTGCGCTGTACTCCATAACCTCGAGTCTGTCGAAAGCATTGAGGAGGGAAGTGCCTGCGGCGATAATGCAGTCATTTTCGATTATCACCACGGGGTTCTTTATCGAGATTTCCGCAGCAAGCATGTCGGGCTGCATGAAGGATGAGCCGAAAGGATACTTGCGCACGGTCTTGAGTGCTATATAGCTTTCCGGAATGAGTCTCGCGTCAAATTCCGCATCAGTGACCGCAAAAGCCATGATGTGCGGCGGATGAGCGATGATTACGGATTTTATATCGGGGTCTCTCTCATAGAGCTTTGCATGGAGCAGAGCGGAGCGTGAGGGCTTTTTGCCTGCCTCGCGCATGCCGTTCTTCACATGGACCAGATCTTCCGGCTCGAGATACTTTCTGTCCTTGGCATAAGGTGTGATGATGAATGAGCCGTCGGAGAGCTTGCAGGAGAAGGTGCCCTGATCGCTTGTGAAGAGCTGATTGCCGTATGCGCGATGGATAAGGTCGCACATCTCGCGGCGAACCTGTCTCTCCTCGCTGGAATACTCTGTCTGGATGAACTCATCCATCTTCGGCATGGTTTTCTGCTTATATATCTCCATATACTTGTCGGAGATGCCGTGAGCCTTGCGTCCGAGTGTGCTTGCATTGATCTGAATTCTTGCGCAGTAGTCGAGTGTTTCAAAGCTCATGAAAGCGGAGAAGAGGCTCTTTGCACCGATAACAACGCCGTGGTTTTCGAGCATTACGGTGTTTATGCCGCGCTCAAATTCGGCAGAAATATTGTCGCCCAGCGTCTTGCTTCCCGGGAGAGCGTACTTTGCCATTGAAACCTCGCCGCAGAGCATTTCCGCATTCGGAACGAGAGATGTATCGGGAATCTTACGCACTATGCTGAAGGCTACGAGCGCCGGCGGATGTGCATGAAGCACTGCACGCAGGTCGGGACGCTTCTTGTAGATGGCACAGTGGAAAGGATATTCCACAGAGGGGCGGTGAATACCGACTATAGTTCCGTCGGGCTTTATCTGCATGATATCCTCGCGGCGGAGGTTGCCCTTGTCTATGCCGCTGGGGCTGATCCAGACTGTGCCGTCGGAATCGCAGATTGAGAGGTTGCCGCCGGATGTCGTTGTCATACCGTAGTAATAAATACGGTTCATAATCATGACTATCTGGTCGGCAGGATGCAACATATCAAAATTCATTTTCCTGTCCTTTTCCCGGCGGCTCTGAAATTTTCCCTTGCGCTGCCGCCGAAGCGTATATATTTACTCTTTCGAGCGAGAATCAAACCGTAACGGTAACCTTTTTCAGCGTTTTTGAGGCGTCGGGGTCAATACCTCTTGCCTCTGCGAGCTTGCATGCAAAAAGCTGAAATACCACAGCCGCCGTAAATACATTCAGTGCGTCGGAAGCGATGCCCTCCTCCGAAACCGCGGGCACCTTCAGTACCGTCACCGTATCGTCGTCGCAGTATTTGTCGCTGTCGGTGACTACGATGATATCGGTGCCGAGAGCCTTGAGTCTGCCTATCATCATATCGGCATCGTCGATGACGGGACCGTCGAGCGCGATTACAAAAGCGGGATCGCCGGCATGAAGCTGAGCTATAGGTCCGTGCTGGAAATCGGATATGGCATAGCCGCGCATCTTTATATTGTTAGTTTCGAGTATTTTAAGTGTACCCTCGAGTGCTATCGGATAAGCAAAACCGCGACCGAGAGTGACGGCGGAGGTCATGCCGGTATATTTCTTTGTGAGCACGGAGAGCGTCTCGGGCATATAGGCGAGAAGCTCGGCAACGGCGGGAGCTACCTTGGCAAGACCGGCTTTCAGCGCGGTGCTGCCGGAAACCTCGGCGGCGAGCAGAGCGAGCAGCATCATCTGAGAGGTAAATGTCTTTGTGGCGGCGATGCTTGTTTCGTCTCCGGCATTGCAGAAGAGTGTATAGTCAACGCTTTTCGCGAGATGCGAGCCCTCGACATTCGTAATACCCGCCGTGAGCGCACCGCTTTTCTTTGCGTCGGCAATGACGGAGATAACATCCTCAGCCGCGCCCGACTGCGATATGCCGATAACGAGCGAATCGCTGTAGTCGACAGAGGCGCCGTATTTTGAGATTACGGACGGCGTGGCAAGGCCGCAGGGAATACCGGCTGCGAGCGCAAAAAGATACTGCGCATATGTTGCCGCATGGTCGCTCGTGCCTCGTGCCGCAAAGTAAATCTTGCGGATGCTTCTTTCTTTTATTCCGGAAGCGAGAGCCGCTATTGTACGGCTGTTTTTATCGGCGAGACCCGCGAGGACAGCAGGCTGTTCTCTTATCTCTTTTTCAAGATTCATCATGATTTTTTGCTCCTGATAATACGCCGTGGCTTATCTGCGCACAGGCATAGGGTAAAATTATATTCTTTCATCTACAGTATAATATGTATTATCCGCCGTGTCAATGGGAAATCTGCACAAAATTGAAAAATACGACAGATTTTTTGTGTATTTTGTGTATTTTGGGACCGAATGTTTGTAAAAAGAGCCTAAAAATATTGCCGCCACGGGAACGTGACGGCAACAGGCGGTTTTTTATACTTTTGTATTATTTAATTCTTGCGCAGTTGAGTACGGCAAGCAGTGTCACGCCGACATCGGCGAGCACGGCAAGCTCCATTATCGGATTCCAGATGAGGCAGACTGCCATGATGAGCGCTTTCACGCCGAGAGAGAATACGATATTTCCGATGACTATCTTTCTCGTCTTTTTTGCTATCTTCACAGCCCTCGGAACATTTTCGATATCGTCGTTTACAATGACTATATCAGCCGCCTTTGCCGAGAGGGCCGCGCCGCCCTTGCCCATGGCAAAGCCGACATCGCTGCGGATGATAACGGGCGAATCGTTGAGTCCGTCGCCGACATAGGCGACGCTTCCTTTTTTGCTGTTTTCTTCGTATATCTTCTCAAATCTGTCAAGCTTATCCTGCGGGAGGAGCTCTGCGGAATATTCCGTTATGCCGACCTTTTCCGCAAGGCGGCGGACAGCCGCGCTCTTGTCGCCGCTGAGTATCTCGAGGTGAGAAGCGCCGAGCGAGCGAAGTTCGGATATGGCTTTCGCCGCATTTTCCTTGGGCGTATCGGAAAATGTGATAACGCCGATATACTTGCCGTCTGCCGCACCGTAGATGCAGGTTTCGGCTTCTTTTTCAAAGGTGATATCGGGATATTCCTCATGGAGATATCTTGCCGAGCCGAATATGGCGCGGACAGTGCCGGAGGGCGTTTTCAGCAAGGCTTCCGTGCCCTTGCCTGCCGTTTCATGGCTTTCCTCGGATTCGTAGCCCGCTGCACCCGCCATGTCGGAGCAGAATGCGGCTGCGAGAGGATGAGATGAACGGGAGAGCACGCCGAGCGCCACTCTGATAAATTCATCGCGGTCGATCTGCGGCTTGATTTCTTCTGTTCTGATTTTTGCTTCCGTGAGCGTGCCTGTCTTGTCAAAGGCTATGGCACATATCTTTGCGGCGCTGTCAACAGCTTCGCCGCCTTTATACATGATGCCTTCCTTGGCACCGACACCTATCGAGGTAAAATATGCAAGCGGGATAGAAAGCACAAGTGCGCAGGGGCAGGAAACAACGAGAATGGTGAGTGCCTTCTTCAGCCATTCGGCGATATTTCCGCTGATGGCGGCACCGAGTATGAAGATAACGAGCGCCAGACCCATCATCGCGGGAGTATATATCTTCGCAAAGCTGCGGATGAATTTTTCATTCTTTGATTTGCGCTTGCCCGCTTCGGTGACGGCATCGGCAAGCTTGGAAGCGACGCTCTCACCGTAGGGCTTTGTGACGGTCATCTCCACGGCACCGTCGATGCAGATATAGCCCGAACTTACGGCGTCGCCTTCGCCTGCCCATACGGGAAGGCTTTCACCCGTGATACCCGATGTATCGAAGTTTGCGCCGCCCGAGGCTATAACGCCGTCAAGCGAAACCTTTTCGCCTGCGTGGAGCGATACGCGCGCGCCCACGGCAACATCGTCGGGGTCTTTTTCCGCCCATTCGCCGTTTTCAAGGACGCGGACCGTCTTTTCCGACATATCGAGCATGAGGGATATTTTCTTTTTGGAATTATCGAATGCGAGATCGGAGAGATATTCGCCGAGCGAATAGAGGAACATGACCGCCGCCGCCTCGTAAAATTCACCGAGGCAGAGCGCGCCTATCGTGGCGACAGCCATAAGCGTATTTTCCGTAAAGAAGCTGCCGTTGATGAAATCCTTTATCATGTTTATGATAATCGGAATGCCGTAATATGCGTAAACGGCAATGGAAGCGACTATCCATACGGCGGGATGCAGATTTTTCAGCATGATGCCATGCGCGAGGAGAAAGGCAAATATCATGATGACGCCGGCAACGGCAAAGATAATTATATCCTTTTTGCTGTGTTCCTCTTCTTCGCCGCCATCATCGCCGTGGCAGCAGCATCCGCCTATTTCGTAGCCGCCGTGCTCATGCTCGTCTTCATCATGGCAACAGCAACAGCCGCAACCGCTCTGGTGTTTGTGCTTATGGCTATGCTCATGCTCGTGGTTATTGTCGTGACGATGCTCGTGCTCGTGCTCATCATGCCCGCAGGCATCACAGGAGCATTTCAGCTCTTTTTCTTCGTTTCCCATAATTATTTATCCTCCCTTATATGTGCAATGGCAAGCTCCAGAAGAAGCTTTACATGATCGTCCGCGAGAGAATAAGTTATATTCTGACCCGAGCGCGTCTGGCGTATTATATTTGAGCGGCGAAGCACCGCAAGCTGATGCGAAACAGCCGACTGGCTCATTTCCGCTTTTTCTGCGATGTGCTTCACGCAATGTGCGCCCGAAAGAAGTACGAAAAGAATCTTTATGCGCGAGCTATCCGAAAAAAGTTTATAGAAATCGGCAAGCTCGAAATATTCGTCCTCTGTCGAGTGCATTATGGTGTCCTGAAACATAAGGGGAGCCTCCTTTTGTGAAGATATGAATATATGTTCATATGTTTTATACCACAATAGTCGGATTTTGTCAAGCGGTTTTTGAAAAAATCGAGAGATTTTTTTGAAGTTTGCTTTCATATGCGAAAATATGCCGGACAAAGCTCACCTCAATTTTCGTATTTCTATAGACTTTTTCGGAAAAAAGTGATATTATATATACAATAATACAAAAATGACATAAAAACGGAGGACAAAGCTTTGCAAAAACGCAGAACTTCCTTTTATATTTACCTCGCGGTGCTTGCCGTGCTGACGCTTGCGCTTTCCGCATACAGGAGCGTTGCGCTCATGCGCTCGGTTTCGGAATGTGATTCCGTGAAGGTCTTTTCCGAGGGTTTCTACACCTCGCATACCGTCTATAAAATCTCTATACCCGTATTCGCCGTGATTTCGGCACTTGCGTTGATTTTCGCAAAAGGGAAGAAAACCGTTACATTCTCTCCCGCCGAGGGAAAGGGCAGCAGAATAGCGGCGCTCATCTGCGGCATCGGCTTTGCGGTTTGCGGAGTGATGATGCTTATCACTCTTATTCCCGAGATGAGCACGGGCGGCTTCGGTCTCTTTAATTTCGCGCGGCTTGTATGCGCGCTTCTGACTATCCCCTGTGCGATATATTTTATAAATGTATATGCGGGCTTTCTCAGGGAGGGGAAAATATGGATTTTCGCTCTTTCGCTCCCCGTCTGGGCGACGCTGATGATAGTGACGGAGTATTTCGATACCTATTTTGCCTTCAATAATCCGCTCCGCGTCTCGGGAAATGTTGCATTTGCCGCCGTGATACTCTTCATGCTTTTTGAGGCGAGGGCAAATCTCGCTTATCCGTGCGGCAAATTTTACATGGCGATACTTGCCGCACTGCCTTGCATGGCAGCTCTCCACATTATCCCGATACTTGCCGCTCTGCCCGGTATACTCGGCAGCGGACTTGAATTTTTCTCATTTGAACTGCTTTCGGATGTAATATTCCTACCGCTTCTTGTTTACATGGCGGCAAGGAGTGTTTCTTCTCTCTTGAGGATTGCCGAAAAATAATCCGTAAAAATTTTAAAAACCTATTGACAAATCGCATTTTTGCCTATATAATAACTGCATAATACAGCAAGGGCGCTGTGGCATATGCCATAGCGCCCCCTTTTTTTAAAATTTTTCACTCTAAGGAGAATATTATCATGAAGGTTTCTGAAGTTTACGGTTCTATGGTTTTCGGAGACAGCGCCATGCGCGAGCGACTTCCGAAGGAGGTCTACAAGCGTCTGCGTAAAACGATAGACGACGGAAAAAGTCTCGATCCCGAGATTGCGGGAGTTGTGGCAAATGCGATGAAGGATTGGGCGATATCGCTCGGCGCGACACATTTCACACATTGGTTCCAGCCGATGACAGGCGTCACGGCAGAGAAGCATGACAGCTTCATTTCGCTTTCGCCCTCGGGAATAATAATGGAATTTTCGGGCAAGGAGCTTATCAAGGGCGAATCCGATGCCTCCAGCTTCCCGAACGGCGGTATCCGCGCCACATTTGAGGCGAGAGGCTATACGGCATGGGACGCGACTTCATATGCCTTTGTAAAGGATAAAACACTCTATATTCCTACGGCGTTCTGTTCATACGGCGGCGAAGCGCTCGATAAGAAAACTCCGCTCCTGCGTTCTATGGAAACGATAAACAAGCACGCGATGCGCATAATGAAGCTCTTCGGAAACGAGGATGTGAAACGCGTTTATACGACGGTCGGCGCGGAGCAGGAATATTTCCTTATAGATAAGGCGCTCTTTGATGCGAGAAAGGATCTTTCTTTCACAGGGCGCACGCTTTTCGGCGCGAAGCCGCCGAAAGGACAGGAGATGGAGGATCATTACTACGGTTGCATCAAGCCGCGCGTAAAGGAATTTATGGATGAGCTTGATGAGGAGCTCTGGAAGCTCGGCATCCCCGCAAAGACCGAGCATAACGAGGTCGCACCCTCTCAGCATGAGGTTGCCGTCGTCTATACCACGACAAACACCGCGACAGACAACAACCAGCTCATGATGGAGATGATGAAAAAAATTGCTCCCAAGCACGGGCTTGCCTGTCTGCTTCATGAGAAGCCTTTCGCGGGCGTAAACGGAAGCGGCAAGCACAATAACTGGTCTATCGCCACAGATACAGGCGTGAACCTGCTCGAGCCGGGTGAAACGCCTTATGAAAACGCGCAGTTCCTGCTCTTCCTCTGTGCTGTTATCCGCGCTGTCGACAAACATCAGGATCTGCTCCGCATCAGTGTTTCAAGCGCGGGAAATGACCACCGTCTCGGTGCAAACGAGGCTCCTCCCGCAGTTATTTCCATGTTCCTCGGCGATGAGCTGACAGCTGTTCTCGAGGCTGTAAAGACAGATGCCGGCTACTCCAAAAAGGAAGCGGATATCATGCGTATCGGCGTTCATACCCTGCCGAAATTCCCACGCGATATGACAGACAGAAACCGTACTTCGCCTTTTGCTTTCACCGGAAATAAGTTTGAATTCCGTATGCCGGGCTCTTCGCTTTCCATAGCCGATGTGAATACCGTACTCAATACGATAGTAGCCGAGTCGCTTGATGATTTTGCCACGGCGCTCGAAAATACGGATGATTTTGAGAGATTGCTCCATACGCTCATTCAGGATACAATAAAAGAGCATGGTAATATCATTTTCAACGGAAACAACTATTCCGCCGACTGGCTTGAGGAAGCCAAGCGCCGCGGACTGCTTAATCTGCCGTCCACGCCCGATGCGCTGAAATATTTTGTTTCCGATATGAATAAGGCTCTCTTTGAGAAATATCGCGTCCTCTCGGGAACAGAGCTTGTCGCGCGCCATGAGATACTGCTCGAAAATTACTGCAAGACGATAAATATCGAGGCACTGACCATGCTTGAAATGGTGAAGAAAGATATCATTCCCGCGATAAGTGAATATACCGGCTCACTTGCTTCATCCGCACTTGCAAAAAGAAATGCCTGCGAAGGAATCTCGACGGAAGCAGAGGAGAGCATTATCCGCAAGCTCGGCGCACTGCTCAATTCCATTTACAGCAAGACCGAGGCTCTTTCCACTGCCACTATCGAGATGAAAACCGCGGCAGGCACAGAGGAAGCCGCTGACTTTGCGAGAAGCACCGTATTTGTGGCAATGCAGGAGCTGCGTGCCGTCGTTGATGAGGCGGAAACATTCGTTGGCTCCGAATACTGGCCTCTTCCCACATACAGCGAGATGCTTTTCAGCGTCTGATAGTTGAATATCTTGAAAATATCCACCCGCCAAGGGTGGATATTGTCTTTTAAGAGGGTGAATTATACTATCAAGTGCAACACTATCGAAAAAATAGGAGCTGATAACAATCCTGTGTTATAATGGAGCTATAGTTACAGAATTCAAACTGCCGCGTTTTTTTGCTGCCGGAATCCACGTCCCCCGCACGGGGGACGACGCTCGGAGAGTATCAGGTGTACCGCCTCTTTCCCATTTCAATCCACGTCCCCCGCACGGGGGACGACTTTTTCCGCACCCTCGAGTTTAAAGTAGGATTATTTGTCAAAGGTGATATTCGTGTTTCATTACGCGATTTACATTCTGTTGGGGCAATTCCTAATTGTTTTGCTATTGAGTGCACATCAAAATCATTGTCAAAAATCATGTGCATCTCTGCATAAATTGTACAGTGATTACTCACGGATTATCTCCTCCATATTTTGTTTTATAAATTGATTACCGAAAAAAGAGCATTGCTTTTCGCAATGCTCTTTGTTTGGCTGTTATGGTCTTAAAAGATGCTTCGCAAGGATCTCAGCAAACCGGAAATCATCTGTGATTATCGTCAGATAATCAAATGCTCTCTGCCTTTGCGAAGGACGGCGGTTAGCGGTCGGCTGATGATGTTGTAATCCATCAGGCACTGCGACAGCTTCGGAATTTCTTTTTCAACAAGAGCCGTTTGCAGTTCGATGTTGGCAGTGGTGATGGTTATGGGCTTGGATATTCCATCGCGGTTTGTTTTACTTGCCACCAATGCGGCAACAAGAAAAGCGAGGGTTTTTCCAGTCCCAACCTCGGCTTCGTTGATAGAGACGAGATCATTTGTCAAGCCCTTAAACATCTGCTTGGCGAGCCTAATCTGTTCCTCTCTGACTGCGTATCCGTATTTGGGGAGGACCACCCGAAAGATGGAGTCGATGAGTTCTATCGGATCGACATCCATGGGATTCAAGTGCCGCACGCTTCCGGTGTATTTGATGGATTGAAATATGCTCGGAATCAATGAATTGAATGACTCAGCCGGGATGGGGCTGTTCTTCTTTCTTCTGCACATTTCCGATCCGCATCCTGTTTCCATGTCAAGTGCGATGTAGTGAAGTTCATTCGTCATTTCGCAGTGGTAAACCAGAAAGCGGTTTTCAAATGTGAAATCGTATACGGCGTTCGGGTATGCTTTGCGGTTTTCGATGTATTCGTTCAGTCTTTCCTTGTCTTTATAAGTAATCTCAAACATGTTGATTCTCCTTTTTTGTCCTTATCGAGTTTTGCAGTCCGTTCTTTGCTGCATTAATCTTGGCTATTCTGCCATTGAGATTTCTGATTGTTTTTCGTATGTCTGCTTCTGTTGAAGCGTAATAGTAACCAGTGCTTCCGCTGCATATAGGTTGTCCGTTGCACCTGATCCTGTTGATGATCTTTCGTACTTCAGATCCTTTTAATTGAAACATGGATTCAAGAACGGAGCTTTTGACTGCGTTCTTCTTTCCAATGCACTTGGTTGAAAGGAAGGTTTCAATTTCGTCCATTTCGTTTTCCTTTCTGTTTTTTGTTTGCTATTTAACAGCAGAATGGTATGCAGGAGAGATGACCCCTCCTGCACAGTAGTTCTGCTGTCAAATGTGAATTTGTCAGTAGTCCCACCGTATTTGTCTCGCCCCCGGCAGGATTCAGCACGATTAATATCGTGTTGATTTGTTGGGGGGGATGCGGAGTACCCGGCAGCATCGTATCTTGTGTCTGTTTACACAAGAACCGGGGTCACATATAAAATAACCGACATAAATTCCAGCCGGAAACCTTATATCTCGCTTACACAGTTGCGAGTTACGCCGAACGTAAGAGTATCATTATTCACAACAGCCCCTGTCATCGCCATACCGTACAATGCTGTTGTACTGCACGGGACAGCACACGGTTGATCGCTCGCTCGTCACCCGATCTGCTCTTTATCAGCAGAAAGGTTAGAGGTCATGGCGGCCGTGTCCGTCGGCTTGCCCGTTAGGGCAGGACTGTGAGTTCCCTCGGCATCCCATCTATTCAATTGTCAAGGAACAAGAGAGGCATGTTATTTATCCCCTCACTTCTACTGGCAAAAAAATCGAGGTTTTGATAAGCAGTTTTGAAAATTATTTTTATTTTTTCAACTTTGTCAGTCTGAGACTGATTGCGGCTTGCGTTATTCCGATCTTAGTGGCGATTTCTCTTTGTGTATACCCCTCCGATAAATACCGAAGAATCAGCTTATCTGTATCATCCGCTTGATCCCATATCTTCTGCAGTCTCGGATCATCGAAGCCATATATGAAAGGATCATTGAAATGTTTGTCCTCATAGCTCATGGCAATCGGATCATATTCATGTTCGAATCCATCTTCGCCCTGAACCATCAAAGGAACAGTGGTTCCATGTGTATCCTGATTTCTGCTATAGCGAAAATCTGCCCATTCCATTTCTTCGATTTCTGCAATCTGTTCTTCGGACATGCCGTTTTCCATGAACTGCTTTCTTTGTTTCTCCTGGTGCTTCTTCAGTGCGTATTCTTCTTTTCTGTAATTGAAACTCATTTCTGTAATCTCCTTAATTTTTGATTTTTGTTTTGGGTTTTTGAATCAAAAATCGGAGATTACGGGTATTTGGCTATGTACGGTTGCCAGCAGTAAGGCATAAAAAAGCTCCCTTCAGATGTACTCTGCCGGGAGCATTTGCGGTCTTTCCTGTCGAAAGCAAAAAGCCACCGGCAAGATAGAGCTATCCCTATGGTTATCCCATAAGGGCGTTCTATCTTGTCGGTGGCTTCACAACTTAGAGTTTACTCACTCAATTCTGGCATGGCCGACCAACTGCTACACATAGACCTGGAATAGGATTTTAACATGGTGCTGTTTCAACCAGCCTACTCCGTCGTTATGCTGTATTTATTATTTGTAATGGTTAAGTACCGGTGGAATAGGTTGAGTTAATGATTTCCAAGACCTTTTTCCTACGGCTTTTCTGTTTTTGAAAAAACACAAGTCTGCAATATTTACACTCGTATTTTACTGCGTTTTCTTTGTTTTTGTATCCGATGTTGACAGCCCCGCATGTCGGACAACACATTTTCATCGGTACCCATTCGTCGTTTCTTTTTTCTAACACTATTCAATCTCCTATGCATATCTTCATGTACCGTTCGTGTTCTCATCGTGCGAAATTCCTTTTTTATTTTTGGTTATCCGATAACCGGGGCTTCAACAAACCAACGATCTTCGTCTCGGAAGAAAAAACGTTCTTGACCGTTGATCATGACTGTATATCTCATGCCTCTGCCACCAACCTTCAAAGAGGCTGCCGGGGTAATAAACTTCACTCTGTCAATCTTATATTTTTTGCCGTCTTCCCATAAAAAACTGAGAGGAAGGACCGTGCCATCTTGCCTCATCACAGTGATGACATCAACATAGACCTTTCGATATAACTGCTCACTCATATATTGCCTCCACATACCCTTGTTACAATCAGACAAAGTTGCCCGGAAAATTCAAAGGCTTCTCCCAAATCGTTATGCCTTGAGAATTGAAAAAAAGGATTTTCCTTTTTATAATTTACAAAGCAATTTACCTTTCCATCTTCGAACGGAATTCTTGTGTCAATCATCACAAGTGATCCTTTGCGGATACCTTCGCGTTTGAAGTGCTTACATTCACTAACCTTGAGTACAAAACAGTAGTTACTATCGAGTGGGTATTCATCGGTAGATAGGACTAAACCGCCTAATACACAATCTTCTCGTTCTCGCATCTTTTCAATAACATTCATTCGAGTTCTCCTTTCTTAGCATGGGACGCCATTCGGCATCGTAATCTTGTGTTCAAAATCCGGCATTTTCGGATTGTTAAGCAAACAGGCATTTCGTATGATATGCTTTCCGAATCTCATTCGAAGATCATCTATGGCTTTGTCAAGCGCTTCTGCTTTTGCTTGCTTTTCAGCATCCGTAAACAGATCAAGTTGAAACGAACCATCAGCCGGGGCAAGATTGATGGCGCGAACCGTAACCGATCTGATCGGGCGTTGCCATGAATAACTTCGTTGGAACAGCGAAAATGCTTCTTTGGCAATAATCGTGGGGCTGTACGTTGGGAGATTAACTCCGCACTGCCATTGACGAGTCATCAGTTCGCTGTCTCGGATCATAATCGCTACTCCTGTTGCTTTCTTATTGCCTTCCCTCAACCTGTGTCCGATGTCTTGGCTGAGTTCCAGCATTATATTCCAAACCTCTCCGGCGTTTTCGAGGTCTTGGAGCGTTGTTATTCCGTGTCCACAAGACTTATCCAACATTTCATAGTCCTTGTTTTCCACGGGGGATGTGTCCATCCCATTGGCAAAGCGCCAGAGCATGACTCCGTTTTTTCCGAGTTTATGCTCGAAATATTCGACAGGCCAGGTTGCCACGTCGCCAATAGTGCGTATGCCGACAGAAGCGAGTTTCTTTTCAGTTGCTCGGCCGATACCGAGCATATCACTTGCCGGCAGTCCCCATATCTTTTCCTGAAAAGAGTCTTTCGGTACTACGGTCACCGCATCAGGCTTCTTTAGGTCTGATCCCAATTTGGCAAAAACCTTGTTAAAAGAAACGCCGACTGAAACGGTAATACCAAGTTCGACCTTGATTCTGTCTCTAATTGCGTTTGCTGTGTTTATGCCATCTTTTTCATCGTACTTTTTACCCCAAAGCTGCAGCCAACACTCATCCATGCCAAACGGCTCAACTTTATCTGTGTAATCACAGTAGATATCGCGTGCCGCTTTGGATATCTTCATGTAATCATCGTAATGAGGCGGTACGATGATAAGATCTTTGCATTTTTGTTTTGCCTGCCAAATGGCTTCACCGGTTGAGACGCCATATGCTTTTGCCGCATAATTCTTGGCAAGAACAATTCCGTGCCTTTCCTCAACATCTCCGCATACAGCTATTGGATATCCTCGTAGTTCCGGATGAAGCATACATTCAACGCTTGCGTAAAAATTATTCGCGTCCACGTGAAGTATCGTTCGTTCATTCATTGTTTTCCTATCCTTTTGTTCTATATAAAGTAGAACTATTAGGAACTTTTTTGTCAAAGAGGCTTGACAACAGTTCCTGATTGTGCTATAATTGAATCATGATAGTTCTGTGTTGTTCGCGTATATAATAGCACATTATAGAACTTTTGTCAATAGGTTTTCGGAACTTTATAGAACTTTTTTAGAAGGAGTTGAAAATATGAAGGCTTTTGCCGATAAGATCAGAGATGCCAGAACAGAACTCGGACTCTCTCAGCCTCAGCTTGCTGAAAAATGCGGACTGTCTGTTCGTGTCATCTTAGATTATGAGAAGGGAAAGAAACGCCCCCGTCCTACCACTATGATGAAACTTGCCAAAGCACTTCAAGTGTCCACCAAGTTCCTCTCGGATGACGAATGTGACAACCCGATGGAGGACATCGAAAAAGACGGGTATATTGAAGAAGCACGTATTCGATATGGTTCCAATGGTGCAAAGGAAGTAGATGCTTTACTTGCCGCCAACAAAGCGCTTTTCGCCGGCGGTGAACTGTCTGATGATCAGAAGGAACGTTTCTTCCAAGCCATTACTGAAGCATATTTTGCTTGCCGTGAAGAAGCTAAAAAGAAATACGGCAGAAAAAAGTCCGATAACCAACAGTAATGTACTGATTATCGGACTGTGAATGATTTATAATAATACTCAAAGAGGATACTGTACCCATTTTGAGGCGAGGAGGTGTGATATTGTTATACGATTCAGTCTGCGAAGCTGTTGCAAAGATCAGACGAACAACAGAATCAAGCAACCCTTTTAGAGTCTGCAAAGAAAAAGGAATCCTTGTTCTTCCGCAGTCGCTCGGTCTTGAAGCAGATGCTATCAAAGGGTTTTATTATACAAGACGTCGGATCAAAACGATCACTGTAAACAGTGATTTGCCGGACGTGATCCAGAGAATTATTGTTGCGCACGAGTTGGGTCATGCTTGTCTCCACGCCGGCTCCGGTATCAATGAGTTTCATGACATTGGACTCTTTGACGAGAGTTCAATCAAAGAAAAAGAAGCCAATCTTTTTGCGGCAGAGTTTCTTCTTGATGATGACGAAGTGCTTGATGTCCTGAATGGTGACAGCACATTCTTCTCTGCAGCATCACAACTTTATGTGCCTGCAGAATTATTGGATTTTAAATTCCGCGTAATGAAGTGGAAAGGATATAAATTGATTGAACCGCCTGTAGATGTTCACAACAATTTTTTGAAAGACATTCCGATACCGACCAATTATGATTATTAAGATAAAATGCAAAACATAGCCATATGATAAAAGCCTACGATTCGTGAATGAATCGCAGGCTTTCTGTTTTTAATACTTTTATTACAGAAAAAGTGTTAACAACGATTTATTATATCATCCAGCATTTTGATCTGATAAAAGACACCTTCGAGAAGCTTTACAGGAATGCTATTACCTGCCATGCGGATAATTTTGTCACGAGGGAACAAAACGCTACCTTTATGTATTTCGGGATTGTCTTTTACGATATTTCGATAATCTTCGTCTGTGAATCCCATGAACAACAAACATTCTCTTGGAGTTAGATAACGGAAATGGCTCTTTCCCTTGATGCCAGAATCAAAGTACAAATTACCCGAATTCGGATTCCGATCTTGTTTCGTTGTTATTGTTCTAATAAAAGTAATGTTTGGGTTAAGAGCGCCGCCTTCTAATACAATCTGCGGATTTTCCTTCCATATTTCTCGACGGGAAGCAGTGTCATTTGGGGTGCAGTCAACCGCTTCAGCAAAGAGTTTTTTATTATTATAGTCTATGCGAAGCAGCTCAGAAATAGAAAGAGGGTGATAAAATTCTGACTGCTGATATTCATCCACTACTTTTGTGTTATCTTTTCCTTTGAAGAAATTCTGAACGAGACTCTTTAGTGATTCGTCTTCACCAACATAAACACTTATCATCAGTAGCCTTGGTCTATTCTGAGGCAATCCGAATAATACTGCATTTAGTTCAAAATAATAATTCTGATACCCCAGAGAATTCAAATCATGCATCCAAGTCTCAAAGTTTTTTCGATGTCTATTAGCAAGTAAGGTCGGGACATTTTCCATCAATAAATATTTCGGCAGTTCCTTCCCGCTATCATGCATTTCCTGAAGGATACGGCCAACTTGCCAAAGTAGACTTGAACGGCTGCCAGAGTCCTTATCTATTCCTTTATTGTAGCCGTGAAAAGCTCCGACATTGGAGAGGTCTTGACACGGGAAGGAATATGTAAGAATATCAACACCTTCCGGCATCTGTTCTCCTGTGAGCGCACTGATATCAACATAATTACTGTTTCTTCGGATGGCTGTAAGAATGCGTTTCAATACGGGCTCAGAATAGGTACTTGTGTTACGATAGAAATAACTGATTACCAAACCCTCAAGTGTAAGACCTCTTGATAGAGCAAGACCGCCGATTGCAATAACTCTCAATGAATCGTTTTTTGGGTATTCCAACTTTTCCGAACTTTTCGAACTGTTTACAACCTTAATTTGAATGTTTTCAATTGAATCAAACATTTTAGCGGCAATTTGATCCCACGAGAATTCGACGAAAGAATAGTATTTCTCATAGATTTCATGTATCCGTCTAATGACAGGGTCTTTTAGAGCGTCTTTTCCTGTAATATTAAATTTAATTGCTCTGTAAGCATTTGTCTTGCGGTTCTGCCTTTTTCCGAGGTTGTGAGTTGCTTTTGCAACACTATAAGCCGGCACACGGAAGACATCCGACAGGATTAGTCCGAGACCGACCGTTGCAAACAGTGCCGTAAAAATTGCTATCCACATATCTCACACCTCACTTTTTATATTCGATGGGCTTTGTGTATCTCAACATCAATAAAGCTGTTACGAGAATTGCACCGGCACAGATCGCCATGACGATCTTCCCGAGCATCGTGTACATCAACGCGTTGTACCAGTCCTTGTTGAGAACGTACAGAAGCGGAATGTTTGCCATCACCATGCCCGCCATCATGAAATACTCGGTTCTCGCCGCAAAAAGAAGCCCTTTGATCTCATTGTTTGCAAGTCTTACATCGGTAAGCTTTGCCACAACCGGCATTAGAGTATCCTTCAGCGTTCTGTCATCCTGACAGGCAATAAGTGTGTCGCACCACTCTTTAAAGATTGAATTCTTGACTTTCTCCCTCAGATGCTTGATGGACTGCTTGATATTTGCGGAGATCATCGAGTTTTCTGCAACGAAACACGCAAATATAGCTCTTACCGGAGGTTTAAGGTACTGCACATTTTCCTTAACCGCTGTCATGATATCGTCAGAACGGACGTAGGAAGTCGTGATAATTGAGAGTGCTGTCTCCAGCTCGTCTGACACATGATTGTCGTAATAGTTGATGGTTCGTTTTGCGAATGCAAACGGAATAAGAGCAAAAGCGATAGCAAAAACGGGGATCAATAGCAAATTGTCAATTGCAACCGCTACTACACAGCCAATAATCATCAGCCCGAGTGAAGCAGCACAAGCAACAGTGAACTGACTTCCTTTTCCTGTGGATTCCAAAGCATCCTTGATTCGGTTAAGGGAGGCTGTCAGTTTGCTTGATTTCTTCTTTCCTTTTGCGGTCAATACCTTTTCTCGCAGTGTGGTTTCGGGAGAGGCAAATCGCATCAGGTCATCGGATACTCGTTCGGGGGTAAGACCGAGAATAAGGACTGATCCGATGGCTATAAGTAGAAAACATAAGAGATAAACAACGGTCATTGTACTTCACACTCCTTCCCAAGAAAGCGATTCAGCACTTCTCTCGGCACACCGCTTCGGGTGAGCAAAGTTTGCAGATGAGAAGATGGCGAATTGACCTTTTCAAACTCGCCTTTGATACTGAACTTACCGTCTTTGTATTCGTTTTCCGTAATGTTATACCGATATAGGCATCTGTACTCGGCCTTTCCTTCGGGTGACACGGCACACTCCGAAATATCCATGACCTTTCTTGTGTTATCCTCGCACTTATGTGCAAATACGACCACAGGGAAAGCCTGTCTCGACTGCGAAAGGCTGACTTCCATGCCGAGTTGAAAACGTCTCTGACACAGAAGCGAGATCCTGCCATGCGCAGACTCCGCGGGACCTGAATGGACGGTTGTCACTACGGTATGTCCCGTGAGTGATGCTTCTACGGCACTGTTTGCTTCTGCGTCTCGAATCTCTCCCACAACCACGATGTCGGGATCGAATCGGAGAGCCGCCACGACGAGGTTTTCCTGTGTTATATCATAGGCTTCGTTTTCACTCGGTCGTGAAAGTGTGTGTACCACATTGTTCTGAACTTCTCCGAAACGGTTTCGCTTGACGAGGAACAACTCTCTTGCACCCGATTCGATGGTGTAAATACGCTTATCATCGGGTATGCTCGCAAGGAGAGCGTTCAGCAGTGTTGTTTTACCCGAACTGGTTCGTCCGGCAACCACAAGACTGACGCCGTATCGAATGCACATCTCGAGAAATGCCATTATTTCTTCATTCGCCATTCCGCTTTCAATGAGGCATTTACGGTCAATCCTTTGCGGATGCAAAAGACGGATAGAAACAGAAATACCGCAATCATCATCCACAATGGGACTCTTGATTGCGGTAATTCGGGTATTATTCGGGAGATGCCCTTGTGCGATTGGAGTGGCATTGTCAATGATCATTCCGCTGTGATGAAGAAGACGCTTAACAATATCCACGGCATGACCTGGTGTGTGGAAATGTTCTTCGAGCTTCTCAATGTGTCCGTCAGACCACGTGATCACAATATCATCCCAAGAATTGATATTGATCTCGTCAATATCAGGCGAACCGAGGTATGGTGTCAAAATCGAATACTCAACCATCTCGCTGTACAGGCGGTCGATGAGTTTCTCATCGGTGAACCCGTCAACAAGGAAGCCCTCGTCAAGAATGAATTTCTCGATATATGATTTCAATTGGTCGTGTTTACTCTCGTCGGTGAGGGCAGTGGCATAGTATTTGGAGATGTACTGCTGTGTTTCTGCAAGAACACTCCATAGTTCACTGTGCTTCATATTCCACCACCTTTCCGGCGATTTCCTTCAAACGGGAATCAAACCGCTTGTCTTTGGCGGGAGCGTAGAGTGTTCCTTTCTGCAGTTGTTCTTTGATGTTCTGACTGAAAGGAACCGTGAATGCCACATCTTTGAGGTGACTTCGGGCTTCCTCAATCGGCATATAAGCATCGGCATTGGGGGTGTTCAGCCCGACAATATGAGCGTCCCAACGGTATTTTGCAACTTCATACACTCCTTTTTGTGAGAGGAAGAAGCTGATACTGGAAAGGTCGGGAGATGCAAGGCGAATGACCTGATCCGCTTTCTCAATGCCGATGGCTGAAAGAACATTGTTCTCAAGGTTTGAGGTGCAGTCTACAATGATATAATCTGCAAGGGATTGTAGCGCCTCATACAGTGCCTCGGCTTTTGCCTTTCCGAATCGAGGATATGTGAACTTGTTATCTCCTTCACGGTAGCCGATAAAACCGAAATTCTGTCGTTCTTTGATCGTGACGAGATTCTTTATGACATCATCCGTATCAATCTCTGTCTTGGAGAGAGGAATTCCGACCGAGCCGATGTCTTCTGCTTTTTCATTGGGAAAGATAACGGGCAATGTGGGTGTTTCAAGATCTGTATACAGCACGATGACTGTTGCCTGGTAGTTGTCGTATATGGCGGTTGCGAGCTTTGTGGCAAAAGTCGTTTTACCGGAGTGAGGAGACCCCCAAACCGCAATGATTTTTGCTTTTTCATGACTCATGTTAACCACCTACCTTATCCAAGTATTCTGCCTGTGCGTCCAGATATTTTTGCGCCTCTGCTGCATCACCTCTGAATTCGAGTACGAAGTGAATGCTGCCCGTCTTTTCGTAAAATGCAAGAAGCTCCGCTTGCGTCTTATCTACCAGAAGCGTTACCGTTACGGGCTGTGCGCTGTCGGCAATGTCTGACTTGTCAACGCCCTGTGCAGTAGTGGAAGTAATCACCTTCACATACTGCAATTCGGGTGGTGTGAAGCATCTGTTTTCTGTGGAATCGTAAATCACGGCGGATACGATATCTCCTGTGTCGAGCTTACCTGAGAGTCCCAATGCAAAGCTGCCAATGGATACCGAAATGGCTTTCTGACTTCCTTTCAGCGATTCCAAAAGACTTCCGGCGGATTCTGTTTTGCCTGAAACCTTATCGGCAAAGATGTAGTCTCCCGGGTACATATCACAGACGGCAAATTTGCCGATAACGGCATCTTTGCTTTTTACGACGTTGCCCGGCAGATTAAAACTGCCTACTTCCACGACTTCGATATTGGCATCCGTAATCATGGCACCCTTTTCGATAGCAGTGGAAACTCGGACGACCATGGCTTTGCCATCCCTCAGTTTATTTACCATCGGCGCAATACCGAAACAAATGGCAAGAGCCGCAACAATGCAGATAATGCCGATGATTGTTCGGTTACCAAGGGCACGGGAGCCGATGGATTTATTGTTTTTCCTCATATACATGTCCTTTCTATAGTTAGATCAAGAAAGCCGTAAAAGCCGCACCCGCAAGAAATGGAATCAGTGCGAACGCTTCTCTCGAGCTTCTGTTTTTGACCTTGTTATAAATACTCATAAAGATCACCGCAGCAAGTAAGCCGACCAGATATGCTCCGATTCCTCGGCTGAAACCGAGTACCATCGCCATGCAAACAGTGAGCTTGGTATCTGCACCACCAAGGGGTTTGTGCGGAGGCAATATGCTTACGGCTAACTGTGGGATAAGTAGCACAAACACAGCTGCCACCATGGATGCAACACTTACAGTCGGGATGCTCATGATAGCAATGGGAAGCAGGCACAACCATACCCAATCCGGTACTTCATGACTTGACTTCATCCTCTCGTCTTGCGTTGTCCAGAGAGTGAAGATAAAGGAAAGCCATCAGAAATCCTCCTTGTCGGAGAGTCTTTTGGCAAGGTATCTGAAGACTGCTTTTTGCTCAGAGTCGGTAAGGCTGTTGATAACATCAAGAAGAGATGCTTCCTTCGGCTTGGTTCTGTTACCATTGCACCGATCGCAAATCTTCTCTTTGTGAATGATCAGTGTATCTCTGTCCTTTACCTCAAATGAGATAACATCTTGAGGCTTGAAGCCGGTCTTCATCCGAATGGCGAACGGAATGGTTGTGTTTCCTTTTCTGCCGAGAACCCGAATAATCTTATTCATCTTCTTCATCCTCCCAATCCTTATTGCAAGTGCCGCAGGCATGGCAGAAAAAAGGACAATTATCGCACTCATCGCTGATCTCGCAGTCTCCGAATAACTGTTCCGGAGTATCTTCTCCGTGCATTGCGGAATGGTAACCGTCACGGTAGCCGTCTTCATAGCCGTGACGATAGCTATCTGAAAAATCACCGTCTTGGTCAGAGTCTTCGGCGAACTCTTTAGCTTCATCATCGTCTACTGTTTCGACATAGAGCTTGCCGTCACAGTAGTAAGCACAGAAGATGGTATCGTTGGTAATGTTGAGTGCCTTGATGAGTTCTTTGGGGATATTGTAAGTGAGTTTGAAGTTCAATTCCATATCCTGCTGTTCAAAGCCCTCACCAAGTCCGTCTGAATTTTGTCCGAGAATCCAGGCTTTGAACACTTCTTCTTCGTCTCCGGTCAGAGGTTCCTTGAGCTTTGCTGTTACGACTCCAAAGAGCGTTCCGTCAATGTTATCGAATCCCCATTTTGCCGACATGATTTTAGCTCTTGCCGATTCGCTTTGGTCGAAATACTCGATCATGTCGCAACTATCAAGCTCGGTATACTTGATGAAACTATTTACAATTTCAGATTCGTAGCGATCACCAAAGCTACCATTGAGGTCTTCTGCATCAGCTTCCCAATCCATGTCGCCGTATTCGTTATACGTGCCAACCGAATACTTCAAAGGAAAGAAAAAACGCTCGGTGATCAAATTGGGATCATCGGGCGTTGGCTTTGGTGGAGCGATATTTTCGCAAAACTTCTTTTCTGCTTTTGCCGCCTCAAGCATTCGATCGAGGCTGACACCGTCTTCAAGTGCAATAAATCCTCCGGTGTCAAGGAAGCTGCAATCGTGATCGTTTATAACATCTTCTCCGAACGAAGCAAAATCGATATAGTCTTCGAGGGCTTCATCATATTCATATCCGAAAATATTTTCAATCCAATACCTACCGACATCCTCATTATCTTCAGCGTCCGGTATATAGATAAAGTCACTCAGTTGATTTGCAATGACAGCAATTGACCCACTGTCATCCACATCAGCCATTTGCATTGCAGCTGACAGCTTTTCGAAGTCCGACTCGTCATGTAGTCTTCGAACGGCTTCACAGACATTATTCAAGCAATAGACTCCTTCATTTGCAAGAATTGATTTGCTGTTCTCATTCCAATCCTCGGCAGGGAAATTTGACGATTCCAGGGTGCATTCACATTCTTCCCACGTCTTCGCCGGGAGTTTTGTCAGTGCGTGATTGATATCCTGAATTGAACATGGTAAATACAAATACTCTGTTTCACCTTTACAAGTGACGGCAACGGTGGCAAGCGAGCCTTTATAATCGTATTCGGGGAAATGCTTGCCGTTGTATACTATGTCCATAGGAATATCTTCATTAATAAACATCACACCGTATGCAGTTGGGATGCCTTTGCCTGACTCTATGAGGTCTTTGCCGATTTTAGCAAAGTCTGTTGATGCCATTTCATCAAAGCTCATTGCCTGTTTTCTGTTGATGATATGTGTCTTGCCGATCTCAGTAAGACTGCTGAAATCGGAGATTAGGGTATACCTCGATAGATTGAAAGTCTGATTGATGAGGTCCTGTCCGGTACTCGGTTTTAGTTGGGAAGCGATCGCATCGAACTGTCGTTTTTCTCTCTTGTCGAAGCTTTCCATACGCTTGGCGAGAAAGTTGATCTCTTCGATGTTCCATTCGTGTCCTTCCATGTATTTGAGCGACTCGGGTTCAGTGACCTCAGATACAGTTACGACTGAATTCTTTTCGATAATGTCGGGAATTGATTGACCGGGATAAGGCAGTGTGAGGTTTCGCACAGTACCATTAGTTTTGATTTTTAAGTTGATCATGTTGTTCCTTTCTGCGTTTTATTATTTTTTCATGTTTGGGGTAAAGGGGGACCCCGTGCGTACTTTGTCCTGATAGCAACAGCACCACTGCAGTTTGCATTT
>ULRP01049093.1_pt1 | contig 27702 bp, 26 predicted proteins | sample 1955521 | NCBI WGS metagenome assembly ULRP01 (sample SAMEA4835685, study PRJEB28245) | human gut metagenome | biome: gut microbiome; material: fecal sample | place: Denmark | collected 2008
GAATGAAAATACGGAAGAAATTATATATGGAGGCTCAAATAGAGTTAAAGAAATATACGATTTCTTATATAAGAATGCTAATATCTATTTAGAACGAAAGAAAAATAAATTTCAATTTATATAGTCGTCTTAGGATAAAAGATTGCAATAGTCCTAAGAATATGATAGCGGAATTAAGCTGGAAAACCGTAAAATTATTTTAAGTATTTAGAATAAAAGGCAACCAGAACCGAAGGTCTCGTAATTAAATGCAATACGAGCTAAATATATAAGTTTTATCGAAATTATTTAGTGTTTAATATAACAGCCAGGGGCAACGCATAGAGATTGAAATAATATCTCCAAGAGGCCGCTACATGGTGCAATACGTAAAATCCATGAAAAGATATGCTGGACTACATTATAATGATGTAGAAGATAAGATAAAAAACTTATCGATAACATAATCGTACCAAAAATACCGAACAATACGTTGCTTAAAGGATAATCGGCTAGAAGACGGCCAATTGATGCAGTTAGACCAATGCTTGGCATGTACTCGCTTCGAGCCAATCGTAGGCGCCGTATACGAAATTTTGAATGATAAAGGCGCCAACCTTTGCCAGATTATGGATGATAATCAGATGTCTTATTCTAATATGAATGAATATACAAAATTTGTTCATACAGACGAGTACACCGATCAATTAAAAGATTATACGACCGGTTCCTCTAACGTTAAGACACGGAATCCGGAAGATAAAGATTTTAAAGATTACTGGTCACAGGGAATCAAGATGGATTGGCAGTTAGTACCAGTTGAAAAACAGAAACCACATATCGGTTGGAGACAGTCCATTAACGACGACGGTTCTTATTTAAAAACACATAAATTAGCATCGTATCAATATAGTGCTGATAATAATGGATCTGCTTTTACGAAGAGCGCACAGAATAACGTCTGGATAGAAAACAAGAATGCCATGGATTCCAGTTCGGATTCTACAATTAGTCAACCGATTGCATCTGGTAAAAGTTATTCGAGTGATGCTATCCAAGATAGTATCAACGGTATGTCGGCTAAGGATTGGGTAAAAGCCGTAAAACAGCAATGTACAAGTTCAGGTATCAAGATGAGTGCTACGGCTGTTGGATGTTTAGCTATCGCTATGAGACAAGACGGAAATATAGCTGGCGTCGTCAGCAAGATTCAATCTATCGAATCCGCATTATCTGCTGATAACATAGATAATCAGATCATCACGGCAACATGCTATGCACTTCCCGACGGCACCGATTATTTTTTATCTACGAGCAATAAAAAGATAGATGGAACGAAATCGGATACGAAAGACAATACAAAGAAAGATAATAATTCAAAAGATAATACATCGACGACGACTTTAGATAGAGCGAACATAAATAAATGGAAATGGGTCGAATTTGCTCCGTATTTAGCGAAAATGAATGTATCCGGATTAGATTTGACGCCTAAGATTTGCTATACATATAGTGCGCTCAATAAATATGCTGGTTCTAGTAAATTCGATACAGATCAATGGGGATTCCCATTTACAGAAGATCAAATCGATTCCGGCATTATCGTATATAGTTCTGGATATGGTCCTCGTAACGGTCCGAATGGTTCCTTCCATCATGGCCTCGATTTATGTTGCCCCATGGGTACCGAAGTTCATTGCGTAGCGGATGGCACTGTATATATGACACAATATGGGACGAATGCTGGCCAAATTCTTTATATCGATCATGGCAATGGTACAAGAAGTAGATATATGCATACGAGTCAAATGACTGTATCAGAAGGCCAATCAGTATCACGCGGAGATGTCGTTGCTTTATCTGGTAACGGAGATGGTCAATATGCAGAACATTTACATGTTGAGCTTATCGTCGGCGATGAATGGAATGGCAATATTAATCCAGCAGGCCCGGAAGGATGGCCATTATTTCAAACTATCGAAGACGGTAAAGCTGGTGAATCTTTCGGAGCTGGTGAACATAATCTTACTGAATATTGATCGTTGATACTATATCGCCTCGCCTTTTTGGCTCGGCTCTCGGCTTTCGCCGACGATAAAAAGTGGATATAGACGAAATAAAAAAGAGCTGCCTTTCGGCGGCTCTTTATTTTTATTTGCTGATCATCGCGAACCAATCTTTGATTTTCTGTTTCGCGTCATGATTCTTATTCTTTGCGTCTAACATATCCTTCTCGACATCTTCGAACGTCGGCAGCTGTTTATTTTTTTTAGTAGCCAATCGGCTCGTTTTTATTTTTCCCATGATATACTCCTTCCGGCGTCGTATATTTTTTTTGCATCCTCGTTACGAGCGCCAATAATATGATTTTCTAATCCTGATCAGTCCAAGTATAATAGTTCGGAGAATCTCCGTTATCGCGAACATCGCAATGAACGAATCCAGAATTATAATATCGTCCAATACCGTCGAATCCTTCTTCGACACAATAACCGGCCAATTCATCGACAGATAGAGAATCACAATAGATATCGGCTGCATTTCCTAAAACATGCTGTGAATTAGGTACACCACCGACTTCGGCATTATGTGAAGGACAACGATAGCCACAAGTAACGATAATAGGAGCACCGATACGACCACGCATATCATCCAGTTTATCTAAGAGAATTTGGTTCATTCCATCTTCCGGAAGTTCGTTGCAACATTTACAGCGAAATTCATCAATCGAGAAATATTCCATATTTTTTTATTTTCCTTTCTTTTTTATGGTTTCGTTCATATCATTACGTGGTAATAGATTCATTGAAGCGGACACCGGACGAAAAAGGGAATTCGGGTTCGACTTCCATGATACATTCCTCCTTTCCAATGCAAGACACACCTCACTCTTTCATTTTTTTTGCATAACCTCCTCCTTCACAAAAAGGGCTTGCGGCGCGCCTATTCGAAAAAGCGTCGTATCTTGGATACGGATACCCGCTATATATAATGATGGGATATATATAGGGTCGTGCGTAATAGCAAGATTGGCTATTGGATATGGCACGCGGTTAACGGAATAAAGATAGTGCGTTCGTCCATACAATAGCAAAAGAATAGGCTGACCGACTTATCTCGGCGGCCTATTTTTTTGTCTGTTTCTCTTGTAATTGTTTCTAAGAAGAAAGGAGGGAGTAAAGACTCCTATGGAAAAGTCAACTATCTTAGTGAACGGAAAATACAAAGTGTACGGTACGTTTGCAGTAGAATCTCATAGCCAGATGATACCGGATCCAGAATCAGCTACTGGAAAAAGACAACAGATTACGATTGAAGGAAAGTTATCCTGCGAAGAATATTTTCCGATACTTCACGATTTAGAAAGTGATCGATATAAAGTATCTGGTATTTTTGTAACGACCGAAGGATTCGTTTCAAATACAGATATGATTGATTATCTGTTCACGGCCGATAATTTTATTGTTAAAATAGGAGATCCGCATGGCAGAGAAAAATAAGAAAGACGTCGATGAATTATTAGATACAGTTGAAGATTCCGGAATGCCCGTCGAAAAGCATGTATCAGAATGTGCGATGAGACGAGCACAGTTGGAATCTGCAATGAATTCTGATAATCCATGGAACCGTTCTGAATTAGGATTAGAAGCAGAACGAGCGGCGATGGCCATGCTTTCTACTAAGCATGGATTATACGCCAAAGTACCGATTACTTGTAAAGGAGAATCCTGTCCGTACGCTTTTCAATGCGAACTATTGAAATATCAATTAGCACCAGTCGGAGAACGCTGTCCGCTAGAAACGGCTCGTATGTCCGAAGAATATGCTGGATACGCGCAAGAATTCAATATCGATAAAGCAAGTCAGACCGATAAGACACTTATCTCAGAAATCATATCCATGGATATCCTTTTGGATCGATGTCAGACATTGATGGCCAAAGAGGGAACTCCTGTCATCGATATCTTAGCTGGTATATCTGATTCTGGTGAAGAAATTATGCAACCGGCCGTATCGAAAGCATGGGAAGCTTTTCAGGCTATCTCGAAACGACGGAATGATAATATGCAACTTATGATGGCTACCCGTCGAGATCATAAAAACGATCCGGATACAGAACAGAAGCAGACAGATATTTTAGCTGAAGTCATTTCAGATCCGGACTTCGATAAAGTCGAAACGAAACCGGATACAATAGAAACTACTGAACATGATGATTTGAAATAACGAAAGGGGTAGATTCTTATTTTAGGAGATTTAAGCGCACAATATGAAAGTAACGGTGATCCCGGATGCATTTCAGATAACTATGGAGATGCAGGTGGTAAATCGTATGGTATGTACCAATTTAGTTCGAACGCTGGTACCATTCGTCAATATATCCAATGGTTATGCGATAATAACTGGTGGTTCGGACAAGAATTAGAAAAATATGATTTGTGTTCTGAAAGTTTCGATAATGCCTGGAAATGGTTAGCTGATACGAATTACGATGATTTCGTACGAAGTCAGCATGATTTTATTGAAGCAACATTTTATGAACCGGCTATTCAAGACTTGGCTAATAATTATTGGCATATCGAAAACCATCATGAAATTATGAAAGATGTCGTCTGGTCCCGAGCTGTGCAATATGGTCCTGGCAATATCCTGGATATGTGGAACGAAGCTTGCTCCGCTATGGGATATCCGAACTTAAGTTATATCGATGCAGATAATTTCGATGAATCTCTGATTCGTAAGATTTATCTGGTCGTATGTAGTTCAGAAGAATGGAATAACGGACCGTATCGGGAATCATTGAATCAACGTTTCACCGATGAATGCCGGAACGCATTGAATCAACTTTAATTCTTTTTATTATATAAAGAAAAGGAGACTTACTTTGAATGAAAAGAACAGCAGCCGCGTGCTTATCTTTCTGCTTGTGCTTGTCGCTGTCTGTACTGCCGTTTGCTACTATCTCGTATGCGTCCGATCCGCAGACAGTAGTGATATCAATCGAACAATACAACGAATTGAAGAGAACAACAACCGAGCAAGAGATGACGTTGAATCAGCTACAGTCGATAATCAGCAAGCTCAAACAGAACTCGCAAACGGACAAAGAGACCTTGACGACGCTCAACAATCAGTTACAGGATTGCAGGAATCGGCTGACGAACGCGCAGGACTTACTGACGACGCAGAACAGCAAGTTGAACGAAGCCAACAGCTTACTCAAAGACAACGCGATATCTATCGAGAAATTGACGAAGCAAATAAAATCCCTTGAACGACAAAATAAGATATTAAAAACAGGTATCTGGGTAGCTGGTATCGTCGGTGTCCTAATTGGTTCTAGATTATAACGAAAGGAAGATGTAAAAATGGCCGCATCCTCATTTTTTGAAGACTTACAAAAGTCGATAAAATTTGCGAAACAGCAGTACCTTCACAGTAACGAACCTATCCTAAAAGCCGAAGACGTAGCAAATGTTGGTGCTATCCCTGGTTCTGTCGGTAAAGTCGTCGGTTCTTATCTAGGAAATACCCAAGGCGCGCTCCGTTCCTTTTCTGATGATGGACTAACCGGCGTCCGTGATTTTTTCAAAGATAATAATAATGGACACTATCGTAAAGGTGCTATCGTTGGTACGATAGCTGGTACCGGACTTATCGGAGATGTAGCACTTCGTGCAGGTTATGGAATGACACACGATACAGATGGCGATATGGATATCGTCGGTATCCCGTTTATTTAAATAAAGGATAAAGATTATGAAGTTCATTACGAGAGCCGGTTCTTTGTTAAAAACGGTAGCGAAGCCTTTTGCACATCCACAGAAATTCGTAAAAGAAGATGTCGCAATCCATCCAAGCGAACTTCCGGAACAATCAGCAGCCGCTGCTTCTGGACTTATGCAAACAGTCGGCCGAAATACGTTTAATATTAAAGAAAATCCAGAAAGCCTTTTAGGATTCGATCTTTCTTTAACTGGGAAAGCAAAAGTTGCCGCTACGATGGGTATCGTCGGTTCTATGTTCTGGGATATCGGTACGAGACAGACACGAATGACCGGACCGACCGAAAACGGAATCAAAACGGCGACACCGACTTTAGACGAATATCTGGATCCAGCATATAATCAACAACAGCCATCTTATGCAAATAACACGAATGCTGACGGCGATTTGGTTTTAGCTTTGAATAAGAACCGAAACGGTTAGAAAGGATATATAAATCTATATGATTCCACTTACGTTGATACGCGGTATCGGTAAAGCTGGAGGTACCGGTATCAAAGGATTAAAGAAGATAGGCGGCGTCGGTACGATCATGGGTGGTATCGGTGCTTATTCGGATTATAACGAAGCTCGCGATAACGGAGAATCTATTCCGGCATCTTTATTGGAAGCCGGAGGTTCAGCTCTTTTGTATAGCGTACCTTATATCGGAGCTGCTTTAATGGCAAAAGACGCTATCGAAGCTGGCGCTGGTTTTATGCAGGATTCTTTACAGGAAATGCGTCAAGAATCGGCAAACGGACAGATACCTTTTCGGAACGCCTTCTTCCAGGATAATAAGAATTTTGCGACTATGCGTCAAGCTGGTATGGCTCAAGCTAAGAAATCAGAATATACGTTACAGCAATCTATGATGGGTAATGAAGCTCAATATCTACATCGGGAATAAAGATATATAGGAATATACGAGAAAGGAGGTAAGATTAGTTGGCATTTAAAATACCGAAATTCATAAAGTCTATATTCGGTAAAATTACAAAAAGCGAAATTCCAGAATTAGAAGAAACTACTCGAGAAGTTAATAAATTTGCTCCAGAGTTAAAAGGTACTTCAGACAATAGTGCATGGGGATATTTAGCTAATGTTGGAACTGAAGTAGAACAAGGAACACCAGAAATTTTTCATGATGCAAATATTCGTATCCCTTCAAGAACGATAGGACATTCAGCCGAAGAAGCGAGACAAATATATGCCAATCCGGATAATAGTTTCTTTGGTTTTCTTGAAACAGTTGGCGCACGTACAGAACAAGGCACAAGAGAACAATTTGCTAGATCTCATTATCACGGAAGATCACAAACAGTAGGACCGTCAATCTATGATAAGCTGCAAGCCAATGCTAGTACAGACAATAGTTTTTTTGGATATTTAGAAACAGTTGGTGCTGAAGTAGAACAAGGTACAAGAGATGAATTTATTGGCCATGGTATACATTCAAAATCTAAAACAGTAGATAATATGGTATTTCCGAAAAAAGATACTGCTAATACTGGAGCAGAATCAGGAAATAATACGAATACTCCTTCCGAGCCTACTACCAAAGGAACATCTACATCAGAATCGGATGCTCCTTCTTCTGGGTCTACTGTAACAAGTACGGAAAAATCGGATAATAAAAAAACGGGTACAACTAAATTTGTTTCTAGCGATGATCCTAGAATCGGCACAGTAGATAGTGACGGAAATTTTTATATGCCGGATGATATATCTGGTGGTGGTATTTCGGCTGGTGCTAAACAACATGCTTATCAGAAAGCTTATGATAGAGCTACTGGTTCACAGAAATGGCAAGACGAGCAAATCGAAAAAATAAAGAGTGCCGAACAACCACAGAATATGAGCGACGAAGAATGGCAGAAAGCACAGCAGAAACAGATAGATGCTATAAATAAACAAGCCGATAAGATGCGTAACGATTGGTCGACTATGCAGAAAGATAGTACTAAGATCAATCCGGGATTATCTGACTATGTTTTAGGGAATCCGCATACAACAGCCGGCGTACTTGGCGGTGGTACATTAGGTTATTTGGCATTACAACTTTCTGATTCCCGTGGCCAGATGACGAACCAACAATTATATGGACAAGATGATTTAACATAAGAAAGGCGGGCATCTCTTTTTTATCTTATGAAAATACAATATACTAAAGAAATCCATGATACGGATATTACGATATATGTCAAAGGATTAGATTATACAGACGAAGAAATAAAAGCGTTCGCGGCGCTCGGTGATCCTTCTGTACATTACGAACAGACCTGTAAGAATCAGCAGGTCATCGATACTCATAAGAAAATATATTCCGGACTTTCGTTCGCGTATTCTTTTGTTACGGATCCTACGGTAGAAAACGCTATCGATAATACGATAACGGACGCGACTTCTTTTATCACGGGATTTACCCAAGCAGTACAAGACGTCATGCAACCTTTCATGAAGAATTATCGAGCTTTAGTTGATAAATTCGATACCGAAACCGTAACTATGGATATCAAAGATTAATTATATTGCGTATAAGAAGAATGCCTTCGGGTGTTCTTCTTATTTTTCGTAATAGAACAGGCGAATCCACTGTTTTTATTATTTTTTTATCACAGAAAGGAGCGATATATTTTTTGGCTTTAGATTTAAGTTCTCCCGTTGTACGAGAGAAGCTAAAGAAAATAGCGGAAGATCCAGTTCTTTGGGCGAAAGCTTTCGTCGTTACATATGATTCCGCTAAAAAGAAAGATACTCCGTGGACAGCTAGATGGTATCAGGCAGAAATGTTACGGGACATGTCTTTGAAAAAAGTCTATCTCTGTGGTAGAAGGTGTTTGCCGGAATGGGTTCACGTTGTCGATTCTAAAACAGGTGAATGGAAAACGGTAAAAGAATTATACGAAGCCGGCAAAGCTTCTGTTGTTTCTATGAATCCAGAAGATTATTCTATCGTAAAACAAGATAATTGTCCGGTTATGTATAACGGCGAGAAAGAAGTATTTAAGGTTACGACAGAACGAGGAATGGAAGTAGATGCAACCGGAAATCATCCGTTATTTACAGTATCTGGTTGGAAAGAAATAAAAGATTTAAAACCCGGCGACTATATCGCTGTTCCGAAACAAATAAACGTATTCGGTTCGCAGACTATTCCTGAAAATGACGCTAAACTTCTTGCGTATATGATTGGCGATGGAAACTGTTTAAATGGCAACCTTAGGTTTTCGCAAATTAATACGGCAGATACGTTTTACGAAATGAAAAAAATAGTCGAATCTTACGATTGTGAATTAAAACATTACGATAGTAGCAATAGTCTGTACGATTATGGTATCGTTAAAAAACACGATAAATATAATAGAACCGTAAAGAATAATGTTAAAGAAGTATTAATTCGTTACGGCGTATACGGACACGGTGCTGACGATAAAACAATTCCGAAAGAAATATTTACGGCGCCGAAACATATTGTTTCTTTATTTTTATCGAGATTATACGGTACAGATGGATGGGCATCTGTGGATAAACCAAAAGGTAGAAATAAATACAAAGTCGAAATTGGATACTGTTCTAATTCCGAAGAATTAATTCGCGGCATAGCTCATCTTCTTTTACGATACGGTATCCATGGTTTTATCAGAAAGAAAGATAAAGCATACGTATTATCTATCGTAAGAAAAAACGCGATATTAATATTCGCTAAAGAAATTAATATTTTCGGCAAAGAAGCTGCTGTTAAAAAATGTGTCGACGCTGTGTTAGAAAAAGTTTCGTACGACGATTATTTTCCGTTAGAAGTTAACGAAAAGATACGTAAGTCTATGGAAGAAAAAGGTGTCACTAAAAATGATCTCGTAAAATTATGGGAACCTGTTCATAGACCTAACGGTAGGATACGATTAAATCAGAAATTACAGCGTAAACGTATTAGCGATATCGCGGATTATCTTGATATACCGGAATTAAAAAAGATGGCGAACGGACAGATAGAATGGGTACAAATTAAATCTATTAAATCTATCGGTGTATATCCGACTTACGACTTAACTGTACCGGAATACCATAACTTTGTTGCGAACGATATTATTACACATAATACCGGGAAGTCGGAGTCGATGGTTATCGAAGCATTATGGCACGTATATACCCATCGGAATTTCGTACACATGTTCGTTACACCATATGAAAACCAGATACGGCTATTATTCGATCGCATGAAAGAATTGATCAATAGTTCACCGTTATTAAAATCAAGGATGACCCGATGTGTCAATAATCCGCATCGTATCGAATTGGATAATAACAGTAAAATTATTGGTTTTACGACCGGTGCCAGTTCCGGTAGTGGTGGGGCTTCCTTGCGCGGTCAACGCTGCGACTGGATTTCTTTGGACGAAATGGATTACATGAACGACTCTGATTTTGATACAGTTACTGCTCTTTGCGCAGAACGTGATGATATCGGAATGACATGTTCTTCGACGCCTACTGGCGCGCGTAGTCGGTTTTATCAAATTTGCACAAATCCGAGATTGGGTTATACGTTACATCATCACCCGAGTACGCATAATCCGAATTGGTCGAAAGCCATGGAAGAAGAATTTCGTGCGCAACTTTCTGAATCTGGATATCAGCATGAAATCATGGCTGAATTCGGAGATGAAGAAGCTGGCGTTTTTAATAAGGTATACGTCGATAAGGCGATGACGTACGATTATTATGCGTATAACGAACTAACGGGTATTCAACGAGATCATTGTGCATTAGAAAATAAATATCCAACGATATTAATGCCAAAACCAGGAGAGAATTATCCAGCGAATCCTTTTCGAACAATGGGCGTTGACTGGGATCGGCGGCAAGCTGATTCTTCTATCCTTATTTTAGATTTCGATAAAGAATTTAATAAATTCAGAGTCTTAAAACGGGTTAATTTCCCGAAAGCAGAATATACTTACGATAAAGCCGTACAACTCATTATTCAGTTAAATGAAATATATAATCCGTCTTGGATATATGCAGATACCGGCGCGGGAGAGTACCAAATAGAACGTCTTCATATCTATGGTGATGAACATCCAAGTTCTGGATTGAAGTTAAAAGTAAAAGGATTCCAGTTTTCGCAAGTCTTAGAAATCATGGATCCGATTACGAAAACGATGGAACGGAAACCTATGAAACCTTTCATGGTTAATTCCTTAGCCAGAGCTTTCGAACACGAACGGATTATGCTATCACCATTCGATGAATTGGTTCATAAGCAGTTGATCGATTACAAAATAGATCGTATCAGCCAGAACGGGATGCCTGTCTATACATCTGTTAATGAACATTTCGTAGATGCATTAGGCTTGGCTTATCTGGCTTTTGTCCTGGAATTTCCACAGATTACTCAGGAAATCAAGAAAGTTCAGAATAGTTTCCGGATGGTTTCTTCGCCGATAAATCTTGGAGCCGGCCGGGGAGCTGTCCGTGATCTGGCTAATATGGAAATGACACATCAAGATATGTGGCATAAACTGCCGGATGATTATTATGATCCGAGAGAACCGAAAGGCGAAAAGCAGCAGTGGATTAAAGTACCCATGACGAATTATCGGAGAAGGGGAAGTTCCGGTTCTTCCTGGGGATCGCGTACCGGCAGAGGTACGAGTACGAATCGTAAGCTATGGTAATAGTCCTTTCGATCAAGGACATACCAAAAAAAGGAAGTGTGTTCGCGTGCACTTCCTTTTTTCATATAAAGTGAGGTGAATCCCCATAGACGAAGATAAAAAAAATATATTCTATCGTCCTAAAAATGAACCAGACAGGCATTACGAATCGGATACGATCATTCAGCACGAGAAGAATCAACAGCCAAAAACGCCGGCGACTCCTTCTGCACCTGAATATATCACTCCTCAAACAAGACGAAACGATTTATTAGAGAAGTTGACCTTATTATTAGATGTCGAAGAACTACTCCCTGATTCTATTCGAACTACGGTAAAAGATATCACAAAGATATTGATCGCCGTTACGATTATCCGGAAGAAAGAAGACGAAGATAATCCGGTAACGCCAACAGAACCAGAAGTAACACCGGTTTCCGACACGAATCCGGAAACACATATCGATATCGATTACACCGATCCGAATAGTAATCATACGATATCAATCGATAATATCTTTCCGAAGAAGACAGATATCGAGATCGTCGATAATTCGAATATTTCGTTATCGGATATGGTTGCCGATTCTTATACAGAAGATACGTTGGGATTAAAAGAAGACTATGTATCGACGATGTACTTGATTATCCAACGATATATCCAGGAAATGCTGTGTGCTGCAAATAATGCCGCTATGAGTTACGAAAATCTGTTGTATCACTATGATGGTGATGCTGTAAAGGTGCCGCATAAGAATCTGAAACATCTACACGATACGATTATACGGAACCAAATAGCCATCGACGAAGAGGCGCGCGAATTTTCTAAGACACATAGTGCCGATAATACATTGACGATTATCCGTTCCTTAGAAACAGCTTATCAACAGAAAAAGAAATATTATTCCGAAAACTATCGATAAGGAGGTGGATCTATGGCAGACGAAACGAAAAATACTACAGAAGATATAAAAGAAACGACGGCAGCAACTTCTTCTGACGATAATACATTCGTTACAGACGATAATACTGATTATACAGGATTCGATTATATCACCAGTAAAAGTGAAGATTATCTAAGTATGTCTTCGAATGAACTCCTGGTAAAAGCTAGAAGCCAATATGATGTAAATTATGACGCGGCCATTTATAACGCACATAAATTCTTGCAGTCAGCGTGTCAGCATTGTTCTTCTGTCTTAGATAAAACAACAGATATCATACGAGCAAAAGGAGAACTATTAAAGAATGGTATCAACGTTTTTGCCCAGACACCAGAACCGCAGCCAGAAGCTATCGGGAATACGGCTTTAGTCGTACCTAAGTTAACAGCTGAAGAAGATTTCAAAAACCGTTATGAAACGCCGATGGGATATACAGATGATAGTAACGGAAGCGGTAGCGGTAATTTTTTAGGAAGCACTACTGGATATCACGGTCTTGCTAGTGGCGGTACAGGAATGGATGTTTTAGCGCCACATCCTAATCTTCCTGGTGAAGGTGTAGAACGATGGGCGCCGTATGTCTGTGACGCTATAGTTGCAAACGGACTTACCGTAGATGATAACAGGGTATCTAGGATTTTAAGACAAATAGAAACTGAATCATCCGGCAATCCAGGTGCTATACAGGGTATCGAAGACGTTAACTCTGCAAGCGGAGATTTAGCTAAAGGACTTATGCAAACAATTTCAGCTACTTTTGGGGCTTATTGCTTTGTCAATCATACAGATATTTTTAATGGATACGACAATCTGCTTGCTGCTATTCATTATATTATCGAAACGTATGGCCCTGACTTTCCTAGTATTGGTGAAGGACATGGATATTAAAAAAAAGACTACTACGGAAAAATACCATAGTAGCCTTTAAAATTAGATTAATGAATATAAACGAGAGAATGTTTGCGATGGGTTTTGATTACCATAAAAAGGCATTCTGTATATAGAGTAAAACATTAATTCACCCATTGGAAGAATTGTTCCATTTTGAGATCTTATATATTTTGGGTTTAAATATTTATATGAACCAGATTTTTTACTAAAATAATACATCTTCCATTTTTTCTTATTGGAAATATCGTATTTAAATTCTTGAGGTATAGTTCTTATAATTTGATTGTTTCTTACTACAACAAGATTGCCAACTAATTTATAAGTTGGAGGATTATACTCTTTTACATATATAGAACTAAGATCTACATAATAATTGGTTCCTTGTTGAGTTTCAATTTGAACATAGTTTGTGTTACCCCATAAATACGTTTCCCATGCATGAGAATTATTTAATGGTACTAATAGTATAATGGCTAATACAATAAAAGATAATAATTTTTTCATATTCTTTCCTCCCTAATAATATTATATATTTATATCGTATCATTTGTAGTAAAAAGTGTCTAGCAATAATTTCGACACAAAGTTATACGGTGTAATATTTTGTTGACTATATTTTTAAAGAAAGGAGAGCGAAGATAGATTATTATATTCCCGAAAACAAGACGACGTTTTGCTACCTGGATACGGAAGAACTTTCTGGAAGCTTCGTCAAGTACACAAATAACGAACGCGAATCTGAAGAATTTCGTTATTAAATTTGCTGGTGCTGTCGATGCCGATGGTACGACTTATGAACAAGCGGAATATGATCTTTCAGAAATAAAAGATGCAGTCAATACCGACTCATATCTTAAGATAGCTTGTATCAAATACTATCAGCTGATTATGAAGTCTGGATATCAGATTACATCTGTCAACGAAAATGCAGCTACGTATATTAAACAGCGTATCCGAGCTATGGAATTTGGCACAGGTACTCCGTTTGATGTATTAATGAATGGTATCGCGCAAGATTTGGTTACGTATTCGAATGCTTTCTTAGTTAAATCAAGAGTCGATAAGATAGCCAACGGTCTCGAAGCTAAAGGCGTTTTGGATAAGAAACCTGTTGGCGGTTATTTTCGTATGGACCCGACGACGGTTACAATCAAACGTTCTTCCGATGGACAGGTACAAGGATACCAACAGGAAGCCGGCAGTACGACGAAAACATACAAAACAAGTGATGTCGTCCACTTCTATATCGATAAGGATGCCGGCAATGCTTTTGGCACACCACGTATATCCAGTGCTTTGGAAGACGTAAAAATCTTACGCAAAGTCGAAGGTAACACGCTTTCGTTATTATATCGTTTCGCACTTCCGTTATATCAGATGAAGATCGGCCTTCCGCAAGAAAATTTCATGGCTACCGATAAGGAAATCCGGGAAGCCCAGACTCAAGTTGAAAAAATGCCGATGGACGGTATTCTGATCACGAACGAACGAACCGCTTTCGAAGAAATAGGCGCAAAAAGTACGGCTATCGATATGACACCGTATCTTCAGTATTATGAAAAACGTGTCTTTTCAGCACTGAACGTTTCTGAAAGTATGATGGGTCGTGGTGGCGCAAAACAGGATGCGGATTCTATGGAACAGCAGATTCATGACCAGGTCAAATTCTTCCAGCATATGATTGAAATCTTCATGTGTAACGGTGTCTTCAATGAACTCCTGTTGGAAGGTGGTTATAATCCTATATTCAACGAAGAGGACCGCGTTTCTTTTACGTTCAACGAAATCTCGTTGGATACACGCATCAAACTGGAAAATCATGTCATGACGCAGTACCAAGGCAATATGCTTACGTTCGACGAAGCAAGACGTCAAATTGGATTACAATCCGAAAATGTCGATCAGAGCCAATTATATGCTAATCTGATTACACAGACGAACGCTAAAGAACTTTTACAGATGAAATTAAATGCAACGAATGCTTCAGCTACCGATGGACGCACGACGAACGGAAAAACGAACGATGATACGACGCCGAATAAGGCCGCTTCATCCATAAATGCTCCAAGTAATCAACACGGTACGTATTCTGCAAAAGTAAAAGAATCGGCCGCACTTCCTTTATCGGAATCTACGGACGATAATATCCGCAAATACAAACAGGATTATCCGCAGGTTTATAAAAGATATACGGCCTTACGTAATAAAATAGGCGATATTTCTAAGGAAGAATATCTGAATTCTTGGGAATCGATACGTACATCCTTGAAACGATATACGGCGAAACGAGCAGCCGATGGCGTTTTCATGGTTTATTTTACGATGAACCGAGATACGAAAAACGCAAAATCTTTCTCGTTATCTAAAATAGAGATCCAGATAGATCAAAGTATCGATAAGATACGGGATACGATCTGGAAAGAAATACAGAAGAAGAAAGATATAACCTATCGTAAGGCTGTAATGGATACCATGTCGTACCGACTGCGATTTCTTACGGAATATATCACGAAGAAAGCTTACTGGTATGGATATGCCGTAACGGCTAAGAAATTAGGCGTTAATAAATTGTCGGTACATTTCCACTCGGAAGACGATAAAAAAGCGCATAAGCAAACAATCGACATACGTAATATAAAAATAGACGACATCCCGCCGTTTACTCCTTATTGTAAATGTACGATGTCGATCGAAAATTAAAATGAAAGGTAGGTGAAACGAAAGATTGGCTATTGAATTGTGTGAATATTGTGGTTTTTCGTTCGATCCTACCCGAAAGACGGGAATGACACAGCACGCCGACAAATCGCTTACGGAAGGCGCCGAGAATATCCCGGAAAATTCTTTATTAGCTGATATCGAAGGAATCCATTCTGCGCCTTTTGCGACTCGTAATTATACGAGATACTCGAAAGAATGCTTGCGTAATTCCGTACCATACTGGACGAAACCATACCGTCGTCCGCTAATCAAACATCATAACGAAAAAGACGGTAAGATTATCGGCCGGATATTGAATGTCGAATATGAAGAGAAAAGTAAGAATCTTCCGGAATCGGGCGCGCTCCTTTTTACGGCATCCATTCCGAAGGAGCCAGAATCTTCCGATGTAAAATCCGGGCTTTTAGAAACCGTAAGTATCGGCGTTATCGCACACGATGTCCGCTGTTCCATCTGTGGACAGAATATTGCTGAAGACGGGCTTTGCGAACATGAACGAGGTCAGGTATATGACGGACAGACCTGCTATTGGGATGTTCTGTCCATGGAACCTAAGGAACTATCGTACGTAATCGTACCCAGTGATTCATACGCAAAGAACGTTAATCTATATACAAGTACGCCGCCTGTGAAGAAAAGCATCACAGAAGGCGCCGAAGACCTTAATTTTATTCCTAATGGGGGTACTATGGACGAACAAGAAAAGAAAGCACTCCTTGATCAGATCCAAGCTCTAAAAGACAAGGAAGCTGCATTGACCGAAGAAAAACAAACGGTCGAACAGAAATTATCGGATACGGAAGCGAAGAATTCCGAACTCGAAGCAAAAGTGGAAAAATTGACGGCCGATATCGAAGAATTAAAGAAAACGATTTCGGAAACGACCGAAAAATTAACGGCTGCTACAGATGCATCCAAGAATGCAGAAGCAGCTCAAGCTGAAGCAGAAAAACAGTGCACGCAGGCGCAGGAAGCATATCGCGGTCTTTTAGAAAAGACTTTTAATCAAGCTCGTAAAGCTGCTGGCAAGAAAGAATTAGCTGAAGATGCTTTGCAGAAACGAAGTAATGAATCTCTTCTGGATTCTATTCATGACTTGACGGAAGACGTAAATGTACCGAAAGTCGATGTAACTCAGAAGATTCAGGATCCGACGCTTCCCAATCTGGATGAAGCAGCTAACGATCCGAAGCATAAAAATAATGGTAAAATGGAAACCCGTAAAGAAGTCGATCTCAGTAAAACGCTCGAAACCCTTTTTACGGAAGCTATGAAACGGTAATCAAATCTTAGATAAATGTTTTAGAATAAGAAAATAAGAAAGGCAGTTGGAATAATTTGGCTCTATATCCAAGAGATTTTAGCACGCAGGACCGACTCTCCCCGGGTGCTCATGGTGAAAAATTCGTCGTTGATTTGCCGGGCTATCGCGATGGCGATGAACGCATCAATCGTACTAATAATAATCTGAATGTATCGCAGCATGATGTACCGAACATCAAATATGACTGCGACGATCGTCTTCCCGCTTTGTTTCGTTACGGATTCGCATACGGGAACAATCAGATCATCGTTCCGAAGGGCCGCATCGCTGCGATCGACGGAAACATGGACTTGATTGACTGGGAAGACAAGAAACAGTATAATACCGCTACATTAGCTAATGGTGGTGTTCCGGTCCGTCTTCGTACGGTTGCTGATAAATATCCGGCAGATAAATCCGCTAAAGTTAAAAGTAAATTATATTCTACCGATGCTAAAGGTCATATCGCTGGCCAGGAATATCTGGTAGCCAACGTTAATAAGGAATGGACTCCGGTAGCTGGTCTTGATAAAGCATATGCTGAAGATTCTTACCGTCCGTTCGTTGATAACACGGCAACGGTAGCCGAAGGTACACAGGCTAAATTTGTCTCCGATTTACAGCAGCTTGATGCTGGTGGTTATAAACTAGATGTTGCTACGGATCTTTCCGATACTTCGTTCCATACTGGACGTGTTGCCGATAAAACTACGGGCGCTGTCGTAAGCAATGTCCGTGATGGCAATATTCCGGTTGGTATGTTTGGCCGCAATGAATTCTCTCGCGACCTGGATGCTTATAACGGTATGGCTGTCGGTCCGATTCTTACCGATGCTATGGTTGAACTTCCTTGGTTCGCTTATAAAGATAAAGCCGAAAATAACGTATGGGGTTCTGCTTATGGTCCGTTCGTCGCCGGCGATCTCCTAAAATCTGACGAAAACGGTCGTTTCGTAAAATCTCCGTTATCCAGTGATAAAGCACTGGCTACGATGAGTATCTCTGAATACGAAAAAGAACGCCAGCAGGTTATTGGTCAGGTCTATGCCGTTAATGTCAATATGGTTCCAGCTGGTGCTGCTAAATGGGCTACCTGGGCTTTGGACGATCGTCTTAATTACGAAGGATTTAATCCGGAAGAATATAAGAAGACGAACCGTAAAGGCGAAGATAACATCGCTCGTTCGCCGCATAATTCTACTGGTGAATATCCTGGTTATCCGTATGAAAAAGCATATAACGACCATGATCTACATATGCTCGCATCGAACCGTGCCGATAACTACGATGAACGTATGAATCAGGAATATCAGTATTCTGAATTGGGTATCCCGGGTCTTACTGATGGTTATAATGCTGTCGTCCGTGAATTCCCAGCTGAAAATGGTGGCACGTTCCGTCTCCGTGACCCGAAAGTCCCGTATACGGATGAAGCAGTTCGTCTCCTGAATGTCAACGTCGACAAAGGTTCTGTAAAGATTGCGATCGTACCGACGGGTACTACTCCGGAAGATGCCGACTTCAAAGACGCTGTCGAAGGTACGAAATATGCTATCAAGGGTGGTACGGATCAGGTATTAGCTCTGACTTATTTGAACGAACTTCAGGGTATCCTGGTATTCGGTGCCGCAGACGCTAAGAAACTTGATACCGAACTCGGTAAAGTAGATGGCAAGGCTGTCGATATCTACGCTAAATATACGAAACGCGGTGAAGCTGGCGTCCCGACTTTCATGGACTGGGATGGTTGCATCGGTTCCGTTAAAATTCTGCTCACGAAATAAAAAATATATCCAAGAAAAAGAAGGCGGGCTTTTCCGTCCGCCTTGCTTTCTTAGTTCCATATATAGGAGGTACATTCTTTGAATCTAGAAGAAATGCTTGCTGCGAATAAGCAGGCGAAAGCTAATGCTGTCCAGCAGTTGAAAGACTTTAAAGAAGGCAAACGAGATAAAGCGCCCAGCGTGAAACCTGAATCGTTTGACCTTATCGAAAAGATGATCCTTAATTCTACCGGTGATTTCAGCAAAGGTTCTGTAACCGTACAGGAAACGTTGATGAGCACCGATGTCGTTAAATTGATTCCTAAAGTCATCGAAGGCCAACTTCGTCAGGCTGCTGAACCGGAATATCTGGCTTCCAACTTCTTTAAGACTGTTCAGGTACCGGCTGGCAACTCCGCTGTCTATGTCATTCCGTATGTCGGCGAAATTTACGCTGCCGAAGTACAGGAAGGCGGACGTTATAACGAACAGAGCCCGGATTACACGACCATGGAAAATGGCACGTTCGAAATCCGTGTCAAGAAAATCGGTTGTAAGGTCAGCATTACCGAAGAAGCCATCACGGACGGCGCTTGGGATATCTATTCTCTTAGCGTACAGCAGTTAGGTCGTGCTATGGCTCGTTATAAAGAAGAATGGTGTATGAATTCCTTCACGGATCATGGTCATATCATCTTTGATAATGCTATCGCTGAACAAAATCCGGAAGCTCGTACTCACGGCTTGGATAAGAATGGTAAATATAACAACACGATCACGATGGAAGACGTATTGGATATGATGCTCTCCATGATGGGTAACGATCAGACACCGACTGATATCATTATGCATCCGTTGACCTGGGTCATCTTTGCCCGTAACAGCATGATCGGTAATGGTTTGACATTTGGTGCTTTTGGCGGTCAGTCCGTACATCCGTGGGGCGCTACCCAGGGTACTCCTGGATTCGCTGGCCTTTCTTCCAATATGGGTCCGCAGAAATTCATCATGACTCCGGAACAGACACAGGGCCGTCTCCCGTTCGGTATCAACGTCAACTTCTCGCCGTTCATTAAATTCGATAAAGTAAATAAGACATTCGATATGTACATCATCAATCGAAATAACGTCGGCGTCATTGCACAGAAAGATCCGCTTACGACCGACAACTGGACGGATCCGGAAAGAGATATTCGTCTGTTGAAAGTTAAAGAACGTTACGGTGTCGGTATTCTTGATAATGGCCGTGGTATTGCCGTTGCCCGTAATATCGCTGTCGCTCCGACTTATCCTGAAGCTCCGACGGTTACGATCCAGAAATAAATAATATCGGATAACGACAAATAAATAGGACAAACAGAATAGCGGCTGAAGCAATATTCAGCCGCTTCCTTTTTCCATAGGAGGTCATAAGAATCTATGTTAGCTAAAATTACATTAGCACCCGGTCAGATCGGGTTCCATGATGCACTTTCCAATATTCATCTTACGGTAGCTAATCCGACGGCTGTTGTTCCGATTGGTGCAAATACCGAACACTTAAAAGAAGCTGTGAAAGACGGTAAGATTCTTTTGCTTACAGGTACTTTATCTTCAACATTAAAACATCGGGAAGTTAAACCGAAAGAATCGATTCAGTTCGCGAAACGGATGAATCTCCATCGTCCTGTCGTGAATCAGAATGTAGTTGATTCCAAACAGAAGAAAGTGGAAACGAAACAAGATGTTAAAATAGAGCCCACAAAGAAAGTAGAAACGTCGAAAGTTAAATCGGAAGTAAAGAAAGAAATCAAGAAATTTGAAACCAAGAAGGCAGAACCGATTAAATCGATCAAAGAAACAACAGACGTTAAGAAGAAATAAGGTGCTCGTATGCATCAAGATTTTGTAGTCGTCGATGTCGTAACCGATTTCTTTAAGAAACATCTGGATATATTCTTTAATTTTGAGTTAGATCCAGCTACGGTTACGGATCGATCCATAAAAATAGTCGAGAACCATAGTGGTTCAGTCATACCGATATCCTATCAGACGGACGGCAATTGTATTTCGGTATCTTTAAAAGAAGATCCAGTACCGGATATCGAATATATGCTTGTCTGCAATAAGGAAATCTGTAATATCACGCATCAACATCTTCGTACAGAATATGTTCGTTATATACAGTTTACGTCGACGATAAAAAACGAAGTAGAAATAATCACACCGAGTAACCTGGAAACGGTTGATAAATTATATATCGTATGGAATGAAAAGAAATATAATGCCGACGATTATATCAGTCGGTATCATATTCAGGTTGCATCCGATAATACGTTCCAGCATATTGAAGCAGAAACTATTGTCGTTAATAAGACAGATATGTATCTGGCTATCTCGGATGAAGCGAAGCGACAGTATTATCTCCGTATCCGCGTCGAAACCGAGAAAGATTTCGGTCCGTGGTCGGATATCGTATCTTTCGTTTATCAAAAGGATATCCAAAATAAGAAAGATACCGATAAGGGCACAACTTCTGATACAGATATCCGTCCTGTCGTCGAAATACCGCTTACACTTGTTGAACAACCAGAAAACGGCGTAACACCGGAATCGTTTGTTTTTACGTTCGATGAACAGATAGCACCGGATATTTCTTTGTCAGATATCCATGTGACACGGAAGGATTGGTGATATTATGGATACCGTAGACTTCCGTTATATCATAGACGGGAATAAATTAGAGATCATCCCGAACGATACGTTAAAAGATAATTCCATATATACGATACGTATCGATAAACTCCGTTCGGATATACATCCTGATCGTACGTTAGAGAACTTAAAAGTACAGGTCACAACTAAAATGTCGCCGGCTTATTGTACATTGAATGACGTACGATTCTTGATCGATACATTCGGTATTCCGGAAGAACAAATTCTTTATTATATACGGGAAGCCAGCAAATACGCAGACTATATGAAGAATACAGATTCTGTTGCCGATTCGGAAGCTACTTTTGCGATGCGTGAATTCGTAAAGACAAAAGTAACGTTGGACGCTCTTCTGAATGCTTATATCAAACGGGCAGCTGGGTCGTCGACTCGTGGAACGCTCGGCGTCATTTCTTATACAGATTCTGAAAACTATAGTAATTCTATCGGCGATCTCCTGGATAAGCTTAGAGCTATCTTAAAAGGGTGGGGAGATGCTTTGAAAGGATATGAACGAGAAGGACGAGCCAAACCGCGTTACGCTAAGAAAGCATATAAAGACGAAGAACAGACGACGTTCGATCAGATCGTTAATGATTTATCCCGTACGCTTCCAGATGATATTTAAAAGAGGATATAGCTTATGCCGAACATTCCTGAATTCGATAAAAAAATTAAACAAATCATAGAGTACTGGGAATACGAGATGTATCTAATACATCCAGATACGTATATCAACTGTATCTGCCAGGATAAAACAACGAAACAAGGCGATCCTTCTTGTACGAATTGTCTGGGTACCGGTAAGAAGATATATATCCGTAAGATAAAAGCAAATCGTCAGCCTTATGTTCTTACGGATACACGGTATGCGACGAATAATGCGTCCGACGCCGCCGTTTATTATGCTCGTGATATCTATCCGATTCATAAGAACGATATTATCATCACCGGGAATCACGTGGACGTTGTTCAATATGCCGAGAAATATCAGTCGAATGCATTAGGACCGGTATATTATGCTGCGTACACGGCTCCTAAAATATATGATAAGGCAATATTTCTGGCAAATTTTAAGAAGATCGTAGGTGATTTATTATAGCTACTTATGATCCGAACCATTCTATTCTTATCCTTGGTAAATCGAATATTCGAGGAGCCGGTATCGTAAAACAGTTTAAAACATATGGAGAATGCGCTAAGTATTATGGAACCGATAGTACGATAACCAAGTCTTATTATACAGCGAAATTCTTAGGTGTTCCGACTATTTTTACGATGGCTTACCAAAATTATTCTGATTTCACGGCAATATCGGGTATCCTTCAGCAGAACGATTTTGGTTATATTGTACCAGTCGATATCTATCTATCTGAATACTATAATAATCCATACCGTGGGAATATTCGTACCTATTATTTGCAATACTTGTGGGAACAGTTGCCGTATGATTCAAATAATATCATCTTGGCTACCGATAAGCACGCTTCCTTATATGAAGATATGGATGCTTTCCTTACGGATATGTCTAGTAAAATCTTATTATTGAAACAGCATGTACTACACTCTGTAAATCTACGGAATTTTATCATGGTAGATAATAACCTAAAAGATTGTGATTGGGCAAATCTTATTGTCGCTTCCTTATTAGCTATTTCTGATATCCCGGATTATCCAAAAGTACCGGAAGGATTGACTATTAGTGATCCTGTTTTTACGATCGCACCTATTGACGTTACGGACGAACAAGTATATTTTGCGAAACATACTGACAATACGATAACGATCGAAAATCTATTGAATTTCGATGTCAAAGGCGTTACAAAACCAGTTGTCGTCGATAAAATTCTTCGGTATATGATGCGGACGTTCGATTTCCAGGAATTCTTGGGTAAACCATATTCCGAAGTACGCCGCGTCAAGATACAACGGAAATTACAGGATTATTTAGAAGAATGGAAAGATTATATTCTGGTAGATTATAAAATCGATTCCGTATCCGCAGAATATGATCCGAAAATACTAGGTACGGTCCGTATCATCTGCCGTTATCGGATACAACCAAAGAATACAATCGAATGGTATCGAGGTGAAATTATTCTATGATACATCACAACCGTGTTGAAACGTTACAGGAACTTTTACAGCGACAGCGCGATATTTTACAGCCTTCTAAATCGATGGATACATTATATCCTAATAAGGTAAATATTCAACGGGCTAAAAAAGGCGCCACTGTCCGCGACTTTATCGATATGGTGGCAGATCTTACCGATAAGGTATTAAAGAAACGATATGGGATTACGTTCGATCCTGACGAAGGGCACGCACCGAACGATATCGATGCGTTAAAAGGACATCCACGAATCATTTATAAGTTAATTTCTCGTAAACCAAAATTGGAACGGAAAGAACGTCCGATGGCTATGTTCGACGATGATGGAAATCCGATAGAAATATGGTCCCAGAGCTTTACTTGTATGATTCAGTTTAATATTCTGGCCGGCACATATGATATCGCCGATAAAGCCATGACCGATTTCGAAGATATGCTCAGTAAGTATACTGGATATTTTAAAGAAAACGGCGTCTCCGAATTACTTTTCGAAAAACAGTATACCGACGAGAATTACGACGTATATCGACAGTCTGTTTCGATCCGTAGTCTTCAATATCGTGTCGATATCCAGCGTATTAAGTATCTTACGAATACGTCTATGCAAGATTTAAGACCAATCCTTCATGATAACAGTGAAACGTAATTAGACCAACAGTAATTCTATCATTAGCAAAAATTAATTTATTTTCCGAAAGGAGTTAATGACTTGAGTATTTTTGATAACGAACAGTATTTACCTGGTGTAAGTACTGAAATCATATCTCAATACCAACAGACTTACGATACGACCCTGTGGGATACGACTGATTCCGTCGTCGTCATCGGCACGGCATTCAATGGACCGACAGGTGTCGTTACTCCGGTCTGGAATCCGACACATGCACAGTATCTGTATGGCAATGTTTATAATTCCAAGACCAAGACAGAAGTCGATCTGCTTGCTGGCGTACAGGCTGCCTGGGATGCTGGTTGTCGCACTATTTATTGTATGCGTGTCGGTGGGAAAGCTATGTATAAAGATTTCGATCTGAATATAGGCAATGGATACAAACTTCGTGTTTCTTCCTTATATCCTACGAATTCTGGTAAGCAAGCTTTCTTCGTATATAACGACAATAATAATAGCGAATCCGAAGAAACGATTACGTTTTATAAAGTTCCTGATCGAGCTACGATTAATGAACGAAATCAAGGTCTTGTAGAATCTACAAGCAAAATGATTAAAACGGAAATTCGTCTGAATCAGGATTATGGCCTTACGAAAGATACGCCGCTTCGTGACGTTATTGATTTGTTTAATAACCATACGTATAACAATGTACTCCGTATGGCTATTGTAAGCCCTGAAGGATATGAAATCACTGAATCGGCCGAAGCTTCCGATATTACGCTGGGTAACGTATTCCCAGGTTTGTATCTGATTGGCCGTTCCCAGAATACTCCGGATATGCCGACTCATACGGTTGTCAAAACAACGCTCGTCTTCGATCCGAAGAAAGCTAATAATCTCCCGTATGAAAACTTTACTGGCAGCCATTTTGATACTTTGGAATTTAACTCTGACGTATCACAGCCGTATCCTATCTATGGATCGACTAAAGAAATGCGCGCCGAACTTTCTAAAGTCGGTATCACGATGGTCGACGATTATGATTATCTGGATATCCTGAATGGCTCGAATGCCGCTTTCGCTGAAGACGATATCGATTATGAAGAAACCAGCATGACTGATTTCGAAAAATATCAGCATCTTGGTTCTGGTTATGCAATCACTGCCAGCTTGAAACGTCGTCTCTCTGCTGACGGTAAAACAGAATTACAGCCGAAAGTTATCGAAACGAAGACTAATAACGAAAATCGAGTTATCGGTGTTGAAGATGGTATCTATTCTATCCTTCAGGACGTACCGATTGATTTCCGTGTATTAGGTGCTTCTTTCCCGGCTGATAAAATCATTTCCGGTAAACTTCCGAAACTGGATGCTTTCAAAGTTGTTTCGCCGAACGTTTTCGATCTGATCGAATTAGGTGATGCTTCGGATAGCCAGACGCCATATCTGATGAATATCGTTCCTAAACTTTCTGAAGATATCAATATTCCGGATAAGAAATATAAGATGTCGTTCAAAGTATTCGATACCTCGAAATATCCGAAACTTACGCAGGATAATGTAGCTGAAAATTCGTATGTCGTCGTTCCGATGGTAGACGATATCGCGAAGATTGATACGAAAGTTACGAATGGTACCCAAGTACTCGTTAAAAAAGCGGCTGTTTCTTCTGGTTCTGGCGCTGCGCAAGGTGACGGAACAGCTCCTACGACTTCTGCTGATAGTTATAATTTATATACAATTTCCGATGGTCAAGCCGTAAAAGTAGAACCTAGTGATTTCTATGATAACGGTAAAACAGATAAAGATGCTAAACATACGTATCTGGCTTCCAATAATGCCTTGTATGAAAGCGCCATCGAAAATAAGGAACTCGTATTCAAGAAAAAAGATCCGGCTTCCGTTACTGGTAAACAGTATGTCACCGTTAAATGTAATGACGTATTGTTCGTATGGAAAGTAAACGGTACTGGTTCCTATGAACCTGTAGCTGATTTCGATTCATTGAAGAACAACTACGATAACGATGATGCTGTATTCGTTTATATCGAATCCTTACCGATGAATGATAACCAGATTGTCGTATCTTCACCGCACTTTGAAGCATTGAACGTCCAGGATTTCATCGATTCTTTAAATGCTAACAAAGCTTTCGCAAATATCCTTACGGCGAAATTAACAAAAGATGGCACGATCAATAAGGATGAATATATGAAATCCATTATGGATACAGATGGTAAGACTGTTCTTTCCAAAGGCGTTGCTGATTCTGTTATCGATAAAGCCGCTAAAGATCTTGGTAAAGATCATACTGTTGTCTATGATTACGATAAATATATTCCGTATCGTACAACCGATAACTTTGCTCGTCAGTTAGCACAGCATTGTACGTACACAGAATTAAAGACAGCTCGTACTCATGGTATCATCGGTTGTGCTCGCCTTCTGGATACTTCCATTTCCAGTATCGCGAAGAAAGCCGCTTCCGTATTGGCCTTTAATTTCGATATGTACGCAAAACGTCCGAATGGCCGCAACCTCTTAGATAATAAGAATATGCCGTATCAGGTTGGACGCAACGTTACGATCACTTTATTCCAACACGCTACCAGCATCGACAATGGCGCGTATACTTTCCTTTCGAATGGTGCTGCCGCTTATGCCGGTATGGTATCTGCATTGGATTTGGCACAGTCTACGACGGCTCAGACGATCTCTATTGTACCTGGATATGAATTATCGCATAGCCAGTTAGTTGCTTTGACGAATAAAGGCATCGTTACGGTTCGTAACTCTTATACTAAAGGTTATATTGTTACGGATGGTACAACGATGGCTGATTCTTCCGATGGATTAAAGCGACTCAGCTCGACCCGTATCGTAGGTGCAGTCGAAGCAGCTATTCGTGCCGCAGCCGAACCTTTTATCGGTAAACCGAATAATACAGCTAATCGTAATTCTTTGCAAACAGCTATCGATTCTAATCTGAAACAGCTCAAAGAAAACGGACTCTTACGGTCCTATGAATTTGCACTCGTCGATGATGCGACAGCTTTACAATATACATATATCACAATTAACTACACGATTGTACCGGTTAATGAAATCCGAGAAGTTCGGAATTATATCACCGTACAGAATTCGATGCAGTAATAGCTTAGGGAAATAGAACGCAGGTGAGATAGGCGGAATGACGATAGTCCAAAGAGAAACGCTCTGTCGGTCCGCCTATCAAAATTCCGCGTTCATTTTT
>ULRP01002620.1_pt1 | contig 27683 bp, 22 predicted proteins | sample 1955521 | NCBI WGS metagenome assembly ULRP01 (sample SAMEA4835685, study PRJEB28245) | human gut metagenome | biome: gut microbiome; material: fecal sample | place: Denmark | collected 2008
AAATATCAAATTTAATTTATATTTTCTTCCAATTTAATTTCGCTATTTTCGGTTATATTATTTTCGATTTTTCCGTCACTTAAATTTTCATTCGTCTCTTGCTTATTTTTTTCTTGTTTAATATCATCGCCGTTTTCATCTTTATTGCCAGTCTCTTTTAAATCTTTAAACCTAAACGCGATGTATGCGAAAGCAAAAACAACCGCACCACCCAAAAGATATCCCGCAATAACGTCAGTAAGCCAATGCACACCCGCAAACAATCTGCCAACGCCGCCAAGCAGCATAACGCAAACGCCCGCCGCAAAAACCAGCCACTTTGCCCACTCTTTTTTAAGCCTTAAAAACGCTTCAACAACGCCGACGCCAACAAAAATCGTAACGAACATCGTGTGTGATGACGGATAAGATTTTTCAAACCCGCCGTCGATTAGAATCGGCCTGCAATTGACTACAACAAGTTCAAAAAATACATAGAACACAAGCGCTAAAACGCCCGCCGCAAGCGCAAAATACAGGTCAAGGTCAACCTTCTTTAAACTTTTTCTTTTAATCCACTGAAAAATAAAAAGGCCAATAAAAAACGCAATGGTTAAAGCGCCAACGCCGGCGCAAATATTGGTAATTTTTTTAAACGCACCATTTTTCCCAAGGTCATTAAAAACAGCTTCGTTAATATGGCTTAACCCCACGCGCGCGCCGCTCTCCCCCGCCGCCGCAACGTCAACAAACAAAACCAACGCCGTTAAAATCAAAAACAGCGCAAGGCAAGCACACGCAGTAATCGCAAGCCCAATATTTTTATTTTTTAATTTTTTCATAAGCTTTCTCCTGCGCTTATTCTATCACAAATAAAATAAAAATGTCTATTATTTATCGCGTATACATTATTTTTAATCTTAGTTTTATTAATTAATATTTTAACAAATAAAACGAATTTAATTAAATTAATTCGCGCAAAAATAATAAAAATTAGTGCAATATGCTATTAAAATATATAATTTTAATTATTTACTTAATTTATTATCAAATATTATTAATATTCATTTTAAACAAACCCCCGCACGAATGAAATAATTTACAGAATTTTTTAAAAAAAGACTAGACAATCAAATTAATTTGTGATAACATAAGTTCGTCATGAGACGCAAATATTACCCCTACTCGAAGGTCACCTTCGAGCTTTATGCGTTTAGCCGCTTTGACTAATTCGCCCCCCCCTACCCGAAGTTATCTTCGGGCATTTTGCGTTTCAAATAAAAACAAAAGGAGGATGAGAATGGAAAAGATCATCACTTTTGAAGGCGTCAACAAAACCTTCAAAATTGCCAAGCGCCCGAAAGGTGTTTGGGGGGCTTTTTTAAGTTTATTCAAGCGTGAATACGTTAAAAAAGAAGCCCTTAAAAATGTCTCGTTTGAACTTAACGAGGGTGATATTGTTGGCTATATCGGCCCAAACGGCGCGGGCAAGTCAACCACTATCAAAATTATGAGTGGCATTTTAACCCCAACAAGTGGCAAGGTTGAAATCGCGGGGTTTGAGCCCCATAAAGACCGCAAGAAATACGTGTCTAACATTGGCGTTGTTTTTGGCCAGCGCGCGCAACTTTGGTGGGACGTTCCCGTTATTGACAGCTTTGAGCTTTTAAAAGCCATTTACAAAATTGATGACGTTACGTACAACAAAAACCTTACAACGCTTACCGAAAAATTAAATCTTAGCGACATTTTAAACGTGCCACTTAGGCAACTCTCTCTTGGTCAAAAAATGAAATGTGAAATCGCGGGCTCACTTTTACACAGTCCAAAAATTTTGTTTCTTGACGAGCCAACCATCGGCCTAGACGCGGTAACGAAACTGGCGGTAAGAAAGTTTATTAAAGACATCAATAAAGAGATGGGCGTAACCGTGATTCTTACCACTCACGATATGAGCGACATCGAGGCCTTAACCAACAAAATTATCCTGATTGGCAAGGGGCAAATTCTTTATAACGGCAGCTTTTCAGACATAAAAAAGAAATACGGTGCCGAAAAAACCATCCTTGTTACCTTTGACAAAGAATATAAAAACGCCGAACTTGACGGCTTTACGCTTATGAGTCACAATAAAAACACCGCCACCTACAAAACCCAAGACCCTGACTTTCACGTAAGCGACTTTATCAAAAAGGCGGGTGAAAAATTTAATATTGTTGACTTTTCAATCAAAACGCTTAACCTTGAAGAGATATTAGCCAACCTCTATAAGGAGTTTGACCTATGACCACCCTTAGACCTTACGCCGCCCTGTTTTCGATGAACGCCAAACAAACTTTTTCATACCGCAGCAAGGCCATCTCGGGCGTTTTAAGCCAGATTTTTTGGGGCTTTATGTTTCTTATGATGTATAAGGCATTTTACGCGTCTGGCAACCCACCGACCGACTTTTCTATGCTTGAACTGTCAACTTACATCTGGCTTGGGCAGGCTTTTTACGCGTTTAGTTACGTCGGCAACGTACCAGCCATCACCAACCCCATCATAAAGGGCGACGTAGCGTATGAATTTGTTAGGCCGATTGACCTTTATTTTAACTGGTACTTTAAAAACTTTGCTGGCCGCGCGGTAGAGGCGCTTATTCGCTTTTTGCCTATCGTTATTCTTGGCTTTTTATTGCCCGCGGGAATTGGGCTTAGTTTACCCGTAAGCGTGCCCGCATTTTTGCTGTTTTTAGCCTCGCTGATTTTAGGCGGACTGATGGCCAGCGCGATATTTATGTTTATCTGCATTTTTACCTTTAAAACAATGTCGCCAAAGGGCGTGGCGGCGATTGTTATGGTTATCTGTAACCTTTTTGGCGGCGCATACATCCCCTTGCCCCTTATGCCCGCAGGAGTACGGCGCGTTTTAGAGTATCTTCCGTTTAGGTTTATGGGAGACCTCCCTTATCGCATATACGTGGGCAACGTCAGTTTAACAAGCGCGCTGATTTTTATTGCTATTCAAATTGCCTGGTTAGTTACGCTTGTTTTAATCGGCCGCGTTTGCCTTAAAAAAATTATTAGAAACGTTGAGGTTCAAGGAGGTTAATATGTATAAAAAATATCTTGAATTATATTTTAAATCGACCTTTCAATACCGCGGTTCGACCATTTTGATGTTTATCTCGCAGATGTTTATAACGGCGGGCGAGTTTGTCGCTGTTTGGCTTTTGATGGAGCGGTTTAACAATATCGGCGGGTGGAATTTTTATAACGTTGCGATAATGTTTGGCCTGATTATCATTTGCTTTCCGCTTGCTGAGTGTGTTGGCCGCGGATTTGACACCTTTTCAAAACAGATAAAATCGGGCGAAGTTGACAGGCTTTTCTTGCGCCCACGCCCTATATTTTGGCAAGTATTTTGCGCCGAATTTGACTGGACGAAACTAGGAAAAGCGCTTGCAGGCATCGTTACACTTATCATCGGGTTGATTGGCAGCAACATAACGTGGACGTTTTCGCGCGGGCTGTGTTTGGCGCTGACCATTGTTTGCGGGTTTTTAATTCAACTAAGTATCCTTATTTTCAACGGCGGCATAACCATTTTTACCGTTGAAGAAAGCGAATTTTATAACATTGCAACCAACGGCGGACGCAGGCTGGCGCAATACCCAATAAGCATTTATAACAAGGCCATTAGGATAATTTTTACATTTATATTGCCTTTTGCGTGCATAAATTATCTTCCCGTAAGTTACATTATCGGTCTGCCATCGGCGAGCGTTTGGGTTAATATGCTTTCACCCGTTTGGGGGTCACTTATCATTATCCCCGCCACCCTGTTTTTCAATTTCTCTCTTAAATTTTATAAAGGGAGCGGAACATAGCATAGTTTTCTAATTTTATATTTGACTGTTTTGTTTATATAGGTATATAATAAACTAAATCAAGGAGGGAAAAGTATGAATATTTTATTGACGGGTGGACTTGGATATATCGGTTCACATACTGCTGTGGAACTGCTTAAATCTGGCAATAATGTAATAATTGTTGACAACCTAAGCAATAGCGACCGCTCGGTTTTAAACGCTATAAAAAAACTAACAAAAACGGACGTTAAATTTTATAAATATGACTTGCGAAAAGAAACTGGTTTAAACAAAATTTTTAGCGAAAACAAAATAGATGCAGTGATTCATTTTGCAGGCTTAAAAGCAGTCGGCGAAAGTGTTGAAAAACCTCTTGAATATTATGAAAACAACTTAGAGAGCACGATTAACCTGCTTAAAGCGATGCGCAAAAGCGGGGTTAAAAACTTAGTGTTTAGCAGCTCTGCAACAGTTTATGGCAAGGCTAAATCTATGCCAATATATGAAGACTTCCCTACCAGCGCAACTAACCCTTATGGGCGAACAAAGTTATTTATTGAAGAAATTTTGAAAGACGTAAGCATTGCTGACCCATCATTAAATATCGCAATACTTAGGTATTTTAACCCCGTTGGTGCCCATGAAAGCGGTCTGCTTGGCGAAAATCCGCGCGGGATCCCTAATAATCTTATGCCTTATATTTCTCAAGTTTCGGTTGGCCAATTAAAAGAACTTAATATTTTTGGCAATGATTATAACACAAAAGATGGCACAGGCGTAAGAGATTATATCCACGTTGTTGATTTAGCAAAGGGCCACTTAGCCGCTCTTGATAAGCTTAAAACTCGCTGCGGCCTAGTTGTTTATAATTTAGGAACAGGGGTAGGTTATAGTGTTTTAGACATGGTTAACGCCTTTAATAAATGTTGCGGTGGCAAGGTTAGATATAAATTTGCGCCACGCAGGGCGGGCGATGTTGATGAATGTTTTGCTTCGCCAGAAAAGGCTTATAATGAGCTTGGTTGGAAGGCAACAAAATCGCTTGACGACATGTGTGAAAGCACCTATAATTATCAACTTAAACAACTTAATAAAACCCACAAACACAAGGCTTAAATTGGCCACAAAAATTGTTTAAAGAAGCGTAAGATAATAAACAAATTGAAATTGTTTGACAAATCTGTGTTTTTTCGCTACATTTAAAGTAATAAAAACAAGGAGAAAACACAATGGATAAACAATTTCAACCACTTTTCACGCCCTTTAAAATTGGCAACACTGAGATTAAAAATCGCATTGTTCTTTGCCCGATGGGTGGTACGTCCATTTTTGGCTGGATGGAACCTCATCATTTTGACAAGGATGCAAGCGATTTTTTTCTTACGCTTGCTAAAAACAACGTCGGCCTGATTATCCCCGGCATCGCCCCTATTCGCAATATGATTGGCGGCGGCTGGCTTTATAAGGCTAATGGCGCCTTTAAAAAACTTAAACCATTTATGGACGAAATTCACAAAACTGGCGCAAAGCTTTTTGTTCAGCTTACTGCTGGGTTTGGCAGGTCATTTTCTATTCCAGAGTCAATGTCAAAAATCGCCCAAAACAAGATCGTGCGAAAATTAATCAAGCCAATTATAGACATAGACAGGCTTACGGCCTCGCCAAGCGTTCTTCCATCGCGCTGGCTTGACGGGTTCACTTGTCGCGCGCTTACCATCAAAGAAATTCAACAGATGGTTACGGCATTTGGTAAAACCGCCCTTAAATGCAAAGAGGCGGGCGTTGACGGCGTTGAAATTCACGCGGTGCACGAGGGGTATTTGCTTGACCAATTTACCCTTGCCTACACCAACCACCGCACGGACGAATACGGCGGAAGCTTTGAAAACCGCTATCGCTTTGCAACTGACATTGTTAAAGAAATCAAGCGCGTTTGCGGAAGTGACTATCCCGTGTCGCTTAGATATTCAGTAGTCAGCAAAACGAAAGACTTTTGCAAGGGCGCCGTTCCGGGCGAGACGTTCGTTGAGCTTGGCCGCGATATGGCCGAAAGCGAAAAAGCCGCGCGCTATCTTCAAGACGCGGGTTTTGATATGCTTAACTGTGATAACGGTACGTACGACGCGTGGTATTGGGCGCACCCACCTGCATATATGCCCCAAAACTGCAACCTCTCAGACGTGGCGCACATCAAAAAGTTTGTTACTATACCCGTTGTTTGTGCTGGGCGAATGTCCCCAGCCGAAGCCAGTCGTGCAATAAAAAATGGTGACATCGACGCAATGGGCGTGGCGCGTCAGTTTCTTACTGACCCACTTTGGGTAACTAAACTGAAAGAAGACCGCCTTGAAGACATTATGCCTTGCATTTGCTGCCACAATGGGTGCTTCCCGATGGCGCACTACAAAGGTGTTGCGTGTGACGCTACGATGGAAGACAGTGCGCATATGGCGCGTTGTGCCCTAAACCCACAGATGATGGACGGCGGAAAATATGACTTTAAACCGGCCAAAAAACGCAAAACCATCGCAATTATCGGCGGCGGCATTGGCGGTATGGAAGTGGCGCGCGTTGCGACTATGCGTGGGCATAAGGCTATTATCTATGAAAAAAGCGACCATCTTGGCGGCGTATTTGTTCCTGCGGCTGCCCCATCGTTTAAAGAAAAAGACAGGCAACTTATCGCGTGGTACCTGCGCCAAATGAAAGAATTAAATATTGAAATTCATTTAAACAGCGAAGTGCGCAATATTAAAGAAATTTGGGCAGACGAAATCGTTATCGCAACGGGCTCTACCCCACGCAAGCTTAAAATTCACGGCGGGAACAAAGCTATCGATGCTCTTGACTATCTAAGCGGAGCGTCTGTTGGAAACCGCGTTGCTGTCATTGGTGGCGGACTAACGGGGTGCGAAATCGCCTATGACCTTTACCTTAAAGGGAAAACCCCTATCATTATCGAGGCCAAAGACGATTTGGTTAAAGCCAGCGGCGTGTGCCTTGCTAACTCATCTTTCCTGCGTGACTTTTTTGACTATGCCAAAGTTCCTGTTTACCTTCAAACAACCCTTAAAGAAATTGGCAAAGATAATATCACCATCGTCGGCGCCGACGAAATCCCTAAAACGGTTAAGGCAGACAGCGTGATTTTGGCCATTGGGTATAACAGCGCACCACTTTCTAAACCATCACGACACGTTCACATTGTTGGTGACGCCCTGCGCGTTGGCAACCTTCGCACCGTCATCTGGCGCGCCTGGGACGTAGCCACTAAACTATAAAATAAAGTTGAAAGTTTAAAGTTTAAATATTGATGTCATTGCGAGGAGCGTAGTGACGTGGCAATCCCCTTGTTAGAGTAAGAGTTAATCACAGACAGCGTAAGCCTTCGCCCCCTTGGGGGAGAATTGCCGAAAGGCAGAGGGGGTATAATATCCCATTAAATACACACGTAACCCCGAAAGAAAGCTACATGAACCTGCATATCCTTTTAACTTTTAACATATAAAAAGAACTCCACCTAAAGGTGGAGATTTTTTATTCTATTTATTGTCTTTTATTGTTTTGATGCCGAGTTCGCGGAGGGTTTTTTCGTCGATTTCAGTTGGACTGTTCATCAAAAGGTCTTTGCCCGTTTTGGTGAATGGAAACGCGATAACATCACGAATACAATCGGTGTCCATAATTGGCATAAGCATTCTGTCAAACCCGAAGGCCGCGCCCGCATGTGGTGGAGCGCCAAACTGAAAGGCGTTATAAAGCGCGCCAAATTTAAGTTTAACAGTCTCTTCGTCATACCCCGCCATCTCAAAGGCCTTGACCATAACCTTAGGGTCGTGGTTTCTTACGGCGCCCGAAAGCATCTCATAGCCGTTGCAAACGCAGTCATACTGATACGCCACAACGTCATCTGGGTTTTGATTAATAAGCGCGTCCATCCCCCCCTGTGGCATTGAAAATGGGTTATGCGCAAATTCAAGCGCGCCCGTTTCTTCGTTTCTTTCAAAGAACGGAAAGTCAACTATCCAACAAAACTCAACGCGGTTTTTATCGATAAGGTTAAGTCTTTCACCAAGTTCGTTTCTTAACGCGCCGATGAGTTTCACCGCGCGCGGCTCAGTGTCTGCCACAATAAACACGCCGTCACCATTTTTAGGGGTTAAACGCGCCGTCATCTTGGCAATCTCGTCTTCACTTAAAAACTTTAAGGCCGACCCGCTAAGCGCCCCGTCAGCAAACTTAAACCACGTAAGCCCCTTGCCTTCAAGGTCAAGGATAAACTTAGTCACCTCGTCAAAAAACTTGCGGCTTTGCCCCTCACATGGCGCAACAATCGCCTTAATCGTTTTGCCCTGATAAACGCTGAAATTGGTGTTCTCAAAGATGTCAGTAAGCGTTGTAACGGTAAGCGGGTTTCTTAAATCTGGCTTATCGCTTGCATACTTTTCGCGCGCCTCTTTCCATGTCAGCCTAACAAACGGCGCCTTGCACACCTTCATATCCGTAAAGTTGCCATATATGCCCGTGGCCAGCTCTTCCGCCACCGCAAACACGTCTTCTTGAGTTGCAAAACTCATTTCAAAGTCAATTTGATAAAATTCGCCCGGCGTTCTGTCTGCACGTGCAGCTTCGTTTCTAAAACATGGCGCTATTTGAAAGTATTTATCAAAGCCCGACACCATCAAAAGCTGTTTAAACTGCTGAGGCGCCTGTGGAAGCGCAAAAAACTTACCCGGTGCGTTAATGGTAGGCACGATATAGTCACGCGCGCCCTCTGGCGAAGACGACGTTAAAATCGGCGTTTGAACCTCAACAAAACCAAGGTCGTTCATCTTGTTTCTAACAAAGTTAAGAATTTTTGAACGCTTAACAATGATATCATGCATGTGTGGGTTTCTTAGGTTAAGATAGCGGTATTTAAGCCTTGCATCCTCGGGTGCCGTAACGTCTGCTATCTCAAAAGGCAGCGCTTGGGTACACTCGCCAAGAACTTTTATTTCGCTTACAACCACCTCAATATCGCCCGTTGGCATATGTGGGTTTTTGCTTGATCTTTCAATAACCGTGCCACTTACAGATATAACCGTTTCTTTGCCAATGCCCACAATTTTTTCTTCGTCAACCGTCAATTGCGTCAAGCCATAGTGGTCACGAAGCGTTACAAAGGTTATGCCCCCAAGTTTTCGTATTGAATTAACCCACCCAGCCATGCGCACCTGTTTTCCAACATCCGTTATTCTAAGTTCGCCACAGTTGGTGTTTCGATAAATATTTTCTTTCATAAGTTCTCCTTAAACAAAAAAGACAACCAGCCCGATTTGTTACATTAATTTTAAACAAATACAAGTTGATTGTCAATATTTTTAGAAATTCCGCCTTAAATTGCCCACGAATGTTTCTAATTTTTGCCCTTTTAAGCAATTGTTGCGTTATGCATAGAAATTGCCTTTTTGGTACTCTTTGTGGGTTGAATACCCAACGTAGGTCTGCCACGTGTTAGTGTTCCACTTAGCATAAAGCGTAATATTGCCCGTTATCTTTTGGTTGGTGTATTGCGTTGTAAGACCGGTGTCTACAAACCATCCCGCGAAGGTATAATCCGTAAGCGTCCAAAGATATTTAACCTTTTTCCAGTCATAATCGCCGCCCGACCCAGTGCGCGCTCGTGAAGGCGATGGGATATTTGAAATGCTTTCGCCCTCGTCAACCCAAATTTCATTAACCGCTGACCCGCCGTTAGTTACAAACGTAACCTTGTATGCGTGCGTGGTTTTTATAAGCACCCACTTAGCATAAAGATATGCGCCGCCGCGAGGCATGGTGGTTTCATTAAATCGTGTTGCCTCTTCAAAATTATCACTGAGGTACCACCCGCCAAACTCATAAAGATATTTTATGCGATTAGTGCTGTCAACAACAATTCGATTGCCTAGTTGCGGTATATTTATCTGCGCGCCGATTTCGGCCGTGATTGGACTAACCGCATCTCCGCCCTGTGAATCAAACGTGATGGTATAGGTTTTAACACTGTCAACCGAGAAGCTGTTGCTGTTTCGGTTAACCATTTCAGCCCCCTCGCCAAACGCGTAGTTGTTCATATAGTTTTGTTCGCCTGATACATCAACTGCCGCGCCAACATTGTTAAGCGTCATATTATTGGTTGAAATATCGATCGTGCAAACGCTTGCAAGAGGCATATGTACGTTAAAGGTAAGCTTTGCAAGATACTCGCCTATCGCGCCGTCTCTGCCTATTGTGAAGTTAAGTTCGGCGTTGCCAAGTTGGCTGTTATTAGCGATTTCAGCAAGGTTGATGATAATGGTTTGAACGTCGCCTTTTGCTGAAAAGCCCTTTAAGATGTTGCCAAGGTTAATAGGCTCGGTGCGGTTTTGCGCCTTTTGCATAGCGGCATTGATTTCTTTCATAATGTTTGACGAAAAGCCAAAGCCATATTCAAGAAGATAGTATGTAAAGTTACCTAAAAACTCGCTCGTGTGAACCATAACGCACTTTTGATAGTCATAATAACTAAGGTACCTGCTTATCTTTTCACTGCGATAGATATACGCCATCCCGTTTTCAATATATATTGAAAGGTTTCGGTTTTTAGGCAGCTGCACCACGCTGTCTGGCGCCTCATAACTGTCATAATTGACGCCGGTGATAACCGGAATGTCTTTAATGTCAATGATTATCGTTGGCTTGCCATTAATCATTTTAACCTTGATATAAGCGTTAACGTCCATATTGATGTCTATGCCAATGATATTAGCGTTGATTTTAAGCGTGCTGGTTATGTTAAAGTCTGTAAGATTTGACGTATTTATAAACGCCTTTAACAGTTGCGCGCTGCCCGAAATGTCAATAAAGTTGGCGTCCGTAGTGTCAACAAACCTGCTCCTTTCGCTTTCTTGCGGAGTTATCCCGCGATACTCGTTAAGCCTTATTTGAATGTTTGAATATTCATTTTCGGCCGCGTTCGTGCAAAGGTTTATTATATTGAGCGTGCTTAAAACGCCGTTATTTGTTGTTATCTCAAACGAGATGTCAGCGTGATTGCCCGTCATCTCGCCGTTTAGGGTAACTTTAAGCCTGTCGCCTTTAAACTCAAACGAACGGATGTAACTTAGATAATTAAGTGGGTTACCACTGATAGAAGGCATAATGCCAGCAATCGTGCTTGAATCAACCCTGTCACCCGTAAAGTCTTTTAAGAACGAAATGCTGTCAGGGTCAATGCCCACCAAATCACACGCGATAACCAAAATCTCAAACAAATTGTTTTGCGCAATCTTAACTTTAAGCCCGCCAACGTTAGCATAAAGGAAGTCATTAAGATACGCCGCCGTAACGGTAAGGTTGGTATTTCCACTTACTATTGCAGAACCGTTGGCCATAAATTTGTCAACATTTTCAAGAATTAAGCGGATGTCAACATTTAAATAGTCGCCGCCATTTCGTTTTACCTGCGCGGCGCCCGAAAGATCATATTTTCTAGCGTTAACCGTTGCCATAACCGCGTCGATAAAGTTTGTTACCTGCGTGTAAGGCATAAACGCGCCAAAATCAATCGCGTCAAAGTTAAATTCATCAAAGTTTGAAACGGCCAAGTTTACATCAAGCCCGCTGGCGTTAAACTTTGCGCCCGTAAACGTCTTGCCATAATCTGCGCTAAGCGTCCCGCCACCGACGAGGTTTATTTTAAGCGCGCCACTGTTAAAGTCAACACCTGCGATATCTTTAAGCGAAATATCAGTCAGTTTGAATTGCTTTTTGAATATCTCGTCGCTTAAATTCAAGCCAAACGTATCGTTAACCCACGCGATAAGCGCTGGCATCTCAGTCTTGCTTACTTTAACACGTGTGCCAAGAATATCAAGATAAACCGTTTCGCCCAAAAGATAAATCTCAACGCTCAAGCCCTTAAACGTGGTTTTAAAGAAGCCCTTTATCTCGCCGTCAAACTTCGCGCCATATTCGGCCGAAATCAGGTTAGTTTCGCCGCCAAAATCAAAGTTAATATCAGCGCGACCGCTTACGCTTTTATTTTTTAACGAATTAATGGCCGCCTCGGCAATTTCTTTAACATTTTTAAGTTCAATAACGCGCAAGTTGTTCATATCGCACGCGCCATCAAAGCGGCTAAGCGTAACCTCTGCGTTAAATTCAATGCCATTTACGCTGCCCGCGCACGTAAGATTTTTTATCCTCTCGCCCGAAAGGTCAACAACCACGTCAAAGCCGTTAAAGCTTGTGCTTAATAAGTTGCTTGTTAAGTTTAATTTAAGCTTACTTAAAATCTCTTTAATATTGATTTTTGAAATAATCTCATTTAAATCAAGAGCTTTAAGTTTATTTAAAACCTCACGTTTATCAAGGTTAAACGCGCCGTCAAGTTTGTTTATTTCGCTGCCCGCTATTTCGGCTAAATCAAGTTTCAAGCAAACGTCAAAAATATTAATATAAAGCGTTTTGCCTGCAACAAAGCCATAAATGTTTACGCCCTTAAACTCGGTTTCAAATGAAACAAACAACTCGTCACGCAACACTACCCTTATACTAACCGCGATTGTCTCGCCCATCAAGGACGTCGTCACGCGCGCGTCAATGCAATTCGTGTCAAGGCTTGCTTTTATCTTTTCAACCAAACTTAAAATATTTTCTATGGTTGGTTTAAGATTGTCGCTTTCAAGGACGCCAACTAATGCGTCTGCCATCTCGTTGCTGTCACCAAGGTTAACGAACTTCGCTTCGTCAGCGCTAATCTCGTTGCCATAATTAATGCTGAGTGCTTGATTGATTTTTTCGCTTTCAACACTTATTTTTGTTACAAGCGTCCCATCCGTTTCAATCGTAAGCGTGCCAAGCGAACAAGTTAATTTAAACACGTCGCCCGTGCGCGTAATATGCGCGTTTTCAAGTTCGCTTACAATATCAGGAAGTACGCCAAACGCCTTTCTTAACACGTCCGCAAGCTTAACGTTTTGTGCGTTTTGTTTAATGGCCTCAATGTCAATCTTTTTGCCCGTTTCGCTTTCAATAAGCGCCATCACGCTAACATAAATGCGTTTTAAGTTTTCTTTTGAAAGCATATTAAACTTAACGCAAACATATTCGCTTTCAATATAAACCGTGTCGCCGATAACCATAACCGCAATGGTCTGTCCATCAATGTTAAGGTTAACGCGCGCCTTAATGCCGTTTTGAATGTCAAAGTCAAGCGCAAAGCCAAGCCCATTAAAAGCGCCACCTACGCCAAAATTGGTTTGTTTTGACGTGTTGATGATAATTTGTGAAAGCGCTTTTGCGTTGTCTACCTCGCCGCCCTCAATTTTAGCGTTTAAAAGGTTAATTATATGGTTAATAAACCCGCGTGTAAGGCCAGTTTCAACGATTTCATTGTTGGTCATCTCAATGTCTGTGTCAGTTTCGCTTAAAACCAAATTCGCGCTGAATTTAACGCTGTCAATCTCGCCCGAAATAGCAATATTGCTAAGTGTATTTTGGGTTAGGTCAACCCGCGCGCTTACCCCAAAACCAACAAACGTCAACTCGTTTTCATTAAGGCTAAGGCTAAACTTTTCAAAGTATTTGCTTATGTCAAAATCGCGAATAAACGCGGCGATATCAAACGCCTTGATTTTCTCTTCGATTTCGCTTGCGTCAAAGTTTCTAAGGTCGTCAAGTTTGTCAAGTTCGTCACTTAAAACGTCTCGCAGATTAACTTTAAGGCAAACGTCAAGCGCATTGATATAAACGGCGCCATCTTTAATATAACCCCAAATTCGCTCGCCCTTAAACTCGGTTTCAAACGCAACCGAAAGCGCGTCTCCCTTGATGATAACCAAATTTACGTCAAAAGCTAACTCGCCAAACTCTACTCGCGCCTCAACGTCCGCGCGGTTAAGCCCCGTGCTTGCCGCCACCGTTTTAATGGCGTTTAGGATATTTTGATAGTTATTTTTTAAATTTTTGTCTTTTAATAAGTTAACAATAGGCGCTTTAAGCCCGTTAATGTCGCCAACATATTCAAAATCGTCTTCATTAATGTCAACGGCCTTGCCATACGCCAAATTAAGCGTAAAGTCAAACTCGCCGTCTTTGACGCGCACGCTTGAAACCTTTTCATTTTCAACCGCTAAGATAAGGTTAAACAAGTTGGTTTTGATTTCAAACCCCGTATTAGTTTTTGTTATCGCACTAATCTTAAACGCGCCTAAAAACTTGATTATCGCGTTAAAATCAAACTCGCCCGCAAGCGCCTTGATGTCCTCAAAACTCTGCGGAATGCTTGCTTTATCAAAACCCGTTTCGCTTTCAACCAGCCCCAAAACCGCGGCCATAATCTCTTTAACGCTTTCGTGCGAAAAGTTATCAAACGAAAAGTTTGCGTATTCGCTTGAAATGTACGTGCGCCTTTCGGTTTCAGTTAAAACAATATTCTTGCCCGCAAAACTTAAATCTGCACGCGTTTTAAGTTCGCCCGCGCGGTCAAGATTAAGTTTAGCGCTTACGCCGCCAAAATCAAACGTCGCTTCAACCTGCTTTTCTTTAACCGAGTTAATCAAGGCCTCAACAATGCCAAACGTCTCGCTTACGTCAAGATATTCGCCCGATGGCGCACTAACCGCGTATTTGCTGTTGATTTTATCAAAAACAAGCCCCAAATTGATGGTAGCGCCGCCCGCCGTAAAGTCATCAATCGCAACACTTTTGATGTTATAATTTTCGTCGATAAAAACCTTAGCCGCCGTGGCCTCGTCAATCTTATAGGTCAGTTTAAAGCCGCCCTCAACCTCTTCTTCTGTAAGGTTTTCTTGAACAATCGCCATCAATGCCATTGGGTCAAGGCTGCTAGCAATCCCGTCGCTAAGTCCCATATTTACGCCCGCAAGCGACAAAATTAACTTAATTCCGTCAACAAGTTTGTCAGTTTTTATCTGCACCTGCGCGCCCGCCACGTTTGCGAAAATCACGCCGCCCTTATAGGCAAACTCAAACGGAAACTCATTCCCGTTAACCCAAACGTCGCCTTTAATTGACGCATCCGCCCCCGAAAATTCAGGATAAATCACCGCGCCAATTTCAGCCGAAATCGCAACGCGCTGCTCGTCCGTCTGCGCGCTTAGGTTAAGCGTCAGGTTGGCGTCCGTCATCGTCATAAGATTAGTCACCATCTGGCCTAAAATACTGTCATCACCCGCATCGTCAGTGTTGTTTATACTGCCCGCGTAATTAGTTGGCGACTTGGCTGGTGGCGTGATTTTAACTATAACAAATCCAACCACCGCCGCCACCAAAATATAGGTGCATAGGTAGCAAAGAAAGTGCTTCCAATTAATTTTTTTCTTTGCCTTTTTTGCTTTTTTAGCAACTTCTTCATTATCGGCTGGGGTTTTTGCGCTATTTTTTTAGGTTGCTCGCTTAATTTTTCGTCAAAATCGGTGTCATACTCGCCCACCGTTTGCGCCCCGCACGTTATTGATTTTTCGTTTTCTTGATTTTTTATTTCTTTCATTGTTTCCTTTTGCCCCTATCTTGGGATAACAAAATTGTCATCATAACTGAATGTATCGGTCATATCGCCGGTGGTTGTTACTCTACCCAAAAGTTTAATAGCAACCTTGTAGGTCTCTCGGCAGTGCATTGAATAAATCGTCCAGTCATCGCCGATTTCAAAGTCAAATGAAATCTTTTCAAACGATGGGTACTCACTGCTGCCCGACGTCTTTTTAACTTTATACATATAGTTTTTAGCTGCCAACACGGGGTCAAGCTCAATGGTAAACGAATGGTGCCCCTTAACTAATCCATTATATTTTTGGTTTTTAACCGTTTTGCTTGAAACAATATAGTTAATGAATTGATCAGCCTTAACGCCCATCTCGCTGTTAAAGGCGTCAAGCGTTTTAGTTTGTGCCGCCGCGCCCGAATAGTTCGCCGAAAGGCCTGACACACTGCCCTCGTACGTCGTAACATTCTCGGCCCCCTTAACCCAATAATACTTGGTTGCAAGCTTAACCACACCACTGCTTATCTCTTCGCCGAAATACTCGCCCGCTACGTAAGCCTTGTCACTTACCAGCTTTTGACTTACGCCCGCCGCCGTAACCGTGCCCTTGGTCGACTTGTGAACATAATCACGCGTTGAAAGTTTGTATTCAGCCATGATAAAGTTATCCGTCGCGCTAAGAGACGTCACGCTTTTGCCATTACAACGCGCAACAACAGCGCCCACGTCATCCCTTATCGCCGCCTCTGTTGGCAAGAAATCAGCCGTTACGCCGCCCATAAAATTTTTTACATAATAGTTGCCCATAAACAAACCCGAAAGCGCGCCCAAAACAACTATAACAATCATATTTATCAAAAATCTTTTATCAGTTTTTGCCATCTAAAATCCTTACCCTTGCGTCGCCTCAGACTTTCACTGTTACAGAAACCAAACGCAAGTTTTTGTTATTAATTAATAACAATAATCATTTTACTCTTTCCAATAACAGATGTCAAGACAATTTGATAAATACTTATACAATAAATATATATGTTTACATAATTTCGGCAACAAAAACAAAAACCACCTGCGAAGCGCAAGTGATTTGATTAATACTTGTTTTGTAGAAGTGAATACTTTTATTGATTATTGTCGGTTGGGTTAACCGTTTCAGCGCTGTTTTCGGCTGTTGTTGCGGCTTCGGCCTTATTTTCAGTTGCGGCTGAGGTATTGTTTTGCGTTTGGGCAGTTTGGGCGTTTTCAGGTTGTTGCGTTTTAACAGAAACGGTTGCTTCAACCGTGCCCTCCTCAACCGAGTCGCCACAAACATAAACCAAAATAACTATCCAGCCCGCGATAGGAAGCAGCAACCAAAACAAGTTAAGCCCGCTGCGCCCCGTGTCGTGCAGCCTGCGCGTTGTTATAGCAAGCCCAGGGATAAAGGCCGCGATAGCATAAAGCGAATCAATCGTTGTTGCAACTATTCTAAGCGCACCAATAGACGCGATAACGCTTATCGCCACGCTTATAAGCAGGTTAACCAAAACAACCATCCAATAGTCATGCTTATTGGTTTTGCCATCAAAATCGGCATACCTCTTCCAATACTCAGCATAAGGGCCAAATAACGAATTATTCTCCATATTTAATCTCCTTTTTAAACTTTATTAGCATTTTAGCGCGCCTATACCTTATTGTCAAACAAAGCATCACAACTTTTAAAGCACATGCGCATAAAGAATATAAACCGTGCGGCCAAACGTGTCCGTAAACTCATTAAAAGACTCATCAATTGAAACGCCTTTTCCTGTTGCAATAGCCCTAAGCAAACCCAAGCTTGGCGCCGTGTTTGATACCGCAAATTCAATAGTAAAATTGACTTTTTTAGTTTTTATAAAGTCAATCAGTCGTCCAAATTCCGCCCCGCTATCAATAACTAAGTCAAACTCGCCCGCCCCGCTTGAATACTTGGTATTTGCGTAATAATCATACTTAGTTGTGCAAGAAATCTCAGGATAATCTTCCGTAACAAACGCCGTTTCGCCCCTAACTCCCGCCTCTTTGTATTCGTCAGTAAACAAAAACTCGGTATGAGATACAACCTCTTTTTGTTCACCCTTAACCAAAACATTGCCATGCGTTGCGTCAAGCCCAAACCACGCGCCGTTAACATATACTTTGTTCCATGCGTGATTATCGCCCGTAACACGAATGCACGGTATGTTTTCAAGGTTGGATAAGATCACCATTGCCTTACAAATGCCGTCACAAACCGCCACGCCCGAATTAAACACGCCCTCGGCCGCCCACGATTCATATTTATACCAGCTGCTGTTAACGCTTTCGCCTTTTACGGCCTTGTTGTCATAATTAACGTTTAAAATAACCCAATCATACATCGCACGGAGTTTATCAACATCGCTCATCCCCGCGTTTAAAATTTCGTTTAAAACATTGCGCGCCTTTTTGTAAATATTCTCAGCCGGAGACCCCGCAACGCACACAGGGTTAAGCCCCTTTTCAAGCGCATAAACCAGTTGGTTAGACGTATAAACGCTAATGATATTTTTAACTTTGTCACGGTTAAAGGCGCTGTAACTTGCCCCGCGCCCCGTGCCTATGCCCGTAAGTGCCGCGTCAACTTGGTCATACGTTTGGCTTTTCGATGGGTCACAAATCAAGGTCGCCTCTTCGCCCGTTATATCTTTTACACAGGTAATCGCGCCATAGTTTGACGATCCGTAACCATTATAACTTATCGACCCGCCGTATGCAAAAGTGCTTGCGTGAATGGCGTCTAACAGCTCTTGGTTAAATGCCGCATCGCTTGAAAACTCTTTATAGTTAAGGCTGAATTTATAGTCATTAGTTATAAACCCGCTTGGCGACTTGGTTATGCTTTTAAACTGGACGTATTCAACCCAACAAACCAACTCTTCAAACGAATTTATCGGCATTTTGCCCGTGGTGCTGGCCGCGTTAAACTTAGAAAAATACTTATAAAAGCCTTGATTTAAAATATAGTCAAAGTCGCCATAAAGCGTGGTGTCAGCAATAAGCTCACTTTCAGGGTCAAATACGTGCGAAAGATTGGCGTCTGTAAACCACGTACTTACCGAAAAGCCGCCCATCCCGACGCGCGAAAAGTCATAGTCTAACGTAAACTTGTCACAATAGTTAAACGTAAACGTCTCGGGAATTTCAACGCCGCCTGCAACAAGCTTAACCGTTACGTAATACGGCGTGGTCTTTTTTTCAAAAACCGCAACAAAGGTCGCCTCCCCCGCAACCGTGCCTAGGCTGACCGTTTGGCCGTCCTCGGTTTCCCAATGGCTGAATTTATAATAAAACTCGCCATCGAAGTTCTTTGCGAAGCTGCCCTTGTATTCAATCTGCGCGTCAAAGTCTTGCTTGGTTTCAATGCGCGCGCCGTCAACAATAAAAACGATGTCAAATTTAAGCGGCGTAAAATGCGCGGTCAAAGTCTGGCTTTTGTTAGGCTTAATTGAACTTACAATTTTGCCGTCTTCGGTCTGCCAGCCGTCAAAAACATAGCCGTATTTTTCAAGTACTGGCAGTTTGGTTTCTTGATTGCCCTTAGTAACAATTTCGTCATCACCAAGCGTTACACCCTGCGCATTAAGAGTCAAAACGTGCGTAGGCAAAAACATATCCGTTTTCGTTACGCCAAGAAAAATGCCGCCCGCAACAAAGCCGCATAGAATCACAATACAAAAAATGTTGTAAATCTTTTTTAACATCATATTTATTATATCAAACCAAAACAAAAAATTCTACTATTTTTAACAAAAAAAACCGCCAATTAATTTGGCAGGTTTCTTTTTGTTATTTTATAAGCGGAATAATAACGCCAGCAACAACAACTAAAATGCAAACAATATAAAGCACTTTCCAAACGGTTGGCTTTTTAGCAACGTATCTATATGCCAAAACACCAACTATGCAAATCATTATCGCCGTTGCAAGCCCTTGCATAGCGCTTACCACTTTAAGGTTTACTCCCGCAAGCGACAAAATCATAGAGATAAGATAAAGCACTGCAACCGCAACAATCGTCCACATAGAAATTTTGTTAATTCCCCACGCTGTACCTGATGACCTGGTTTGCGATTTGGTTTGGCTTGATTTTGTTTGTTTTGTATTAGTTTTTTTCTCTGCCATAGTATTTTCTCCTCCTCTTTATACTAATATATTAAATTATATATGGCCTTGTCAAACAATCTTTTTAAGCATGAACGCGTTATTTTTTACATTTTTTCACACTATTTTTTAATTAATTTATTTAGTTTTGCGGTTTTTAATTATTTTTTCATTTAAAAGCGCACTAAAAATATCAATTTTCTGCAAATTTGCCTTAATTATATTTTAAAAGCCAAATTATTTTATTAAATTTCGGTATTTTTTAAGTTTGCATTCATCAACCCCGATATTAACAATCCCAAAAATATGACATAATAAACAAAGGTATAAGGAATGCTTACTCCAAAAAACGAGGAAACAAAATAACCAAATGCTGCAAAAAACACGCCAAAAAACCATGGTTTGATTATTTTAAGTTTTTTCACAAATTCAATAATCAAAACAATAAGTCCACCCAAATAAAATATTAAAGACGGAAGCCCCATTGTTGAGGCAAACTGCAACAACTCATTGTGTGGCCTGCTTGCGCTTAAAGACGGATTAACAATTATTTGGCAGTTAAGCCCTATACCAACAAGCGGATGCTCGCGTATATTTTTCAGGCATTCCATCCAAAGCGACCAACGCCCCGAACCCGCATTACCAGCTGCTTCGCCACCCCCTTTAACCGCCGAAACGTCACCAAAAAATGTTTTTAAATTATTATAAAAATTGCGGTCAGTTTTAACGAATTTAATTTGAACTGTTGTTGCTAAAAAAATTGTTGCAATAATTATAAGCCAAATTAAAATAATTTTATTTAATATTTTTTTATCTTTAATTAACGCAAAAATTGTTAAAACCACAAGCGAAAATATCACAGCCAATTGGCAACCAAAAGTATTATTTAAACACAGCAAAAAAATAGTTAAAAATAAATTAATCAGCGATAAATATTTTTCAAATTTAAAGTCATAGAAACAAATTATCCCCGCACTAAGCAAAATTTGCATAGTAAGAAAATATCCTTGGTGATTAGAGTTTGCAAACGGTGCGTTAGTCATCTCGCTAAAATATTTTAAATTAATATTTAATGTAAAATAATCAATAATTTCAATTAAGCAAATAACTGTAGCACTAACTAAAAATGCAAGCAGCAAAAATCGCCTTTGATTAGTTTTATCAATCGCCATTGCCCCACAAAAAATCGCCGCGTACATAAAGAACATCAAAAGACCTTCACCGCGCGGATAAATGTCAAAAAGCGCAAGTTTAATATCCGTCGCAAAAATTGTTGAAATACACGCCCAAATAAGAAAAAGCGCAAAAAAGTATACTGCAATGCGTAATTTTGCGTTATTTTTATTAAAAATGCGCGGTTTTTGCAGTTTTTCAAACCTAGCAAGCGGCCAAATAATAAGGCCAACAAAAATAAGAAACGCAATTATATATGCCCAGCCAGAAAAATTAATCATCTTTTTAGCACAGAATTCAATAATAATTAAAACCGCCGGCGCAAGCATAACAATAAAAAGCGCCCAGAAATTAATTATTTTATCTTTTTCAACCACTGGCTTTTTCATACTTTTATTATACCAACTATTGGCCCTGCTTGGCAAATTTTTATCGAAACAAATTAAATAAATTACTTGCTTTTTAATTCATTTTGAATATAATATACGTAAGAAAAGTAAGACAAGTAAGATGTAATAAATTATTTTCAAATTGTCAAATTAATTATTTTTAAATAATATTTATTGCGCAAAAAATAATTTTAAAAATTAAAATAAAGAGGAAAATTATGAAAAAACAAACAAAATTTATCTGGACAACCAAGGTAACAAGCAAAGGGCAAATCGTCATCCCAAAAGAAGCGCGCGATGTTTTTAAAATAAATGAGGGCGACACGCTTATCTTGCTTGGCGACCTTTCTCGCGGGATCGCTATTGCAAAATATGATGACTATGTTAAATTCGCAGACGCAATAATAAAGGCAAAAAGTGGAGAAAATAATGATTAAAATTAATAATTTAACAAAAACATTTGGCAAATTAGTTGCGGTAAATAATGTAAGTCTTGAAATTGAAGATAATTGCTGTTTTGCCCTTTTGGGGCTCAACGGTGCGGGCAAAACTACCCTTATAAATATGCTGACAACAAGCATTAACCCAACCAGCGGTTCGGCCGAAATTAATGGCTTAAATTTAACAAGTGACGTTAAAAATATCCGAAAAATAATTAATATTTCTCCGCAAGAAAATGCCGTTGCAAAAAACTTAACCGTTAAAGAAAATCTTGAACTTTTGGCAGGGCTTTATAGCATTTTAAACCCAACTGAAAAAATAGCAAAAATTATTGAAGATTTTGGGCTAAAAGAAAAAGAAAATGCACGCGCAAAAACTTTAAGTGGCGGGCAAATTAGGCGGCTGTCAATCGCACTTGCTGTTTTAACTGACCCACAAATTTTGTTCCTTGATGAGCCAACCTTGGGGCTTGACGTAAAGGCACGCCGCACGCTTTGGGAGAAAATCGCCGAACTTAAACACAGAATGACGATTGTTTTAACAACCCATTATCTTGAAGAAGTTGAATTTTTAGCCGACCGAGTTGGCATCATAAGTCGCGGTGTTTTAAAGACAGTTGGCACGGTTGATGAAATTAAAAAAGCAACAGGCAAACCTACGCTTGAAGCCGCATTTGTAAGTTTAGCGGAGGAGGAATAAATGAAAACTTTAATTTTAGCAAAACGCAATTTAAAAGAAATTTTGCGCGACCCATTAAGCATAATTTTTTGCCTGATTTTTCCTGTAATTATGCTGGTTTTAATGTCAATAATTTTTAAAAATATTGAATTTATTCCTGCCAATTTTAAAATAGGAAATTACGCGTCGGGCATCTGCGTTTTTGGGTTTACGTTTATTGGTATGTTTGTTTCAATTCAAATTGCAAGTGATAAAAATACGTCGTTTAACAAGCGCCTAAATATTGCGCCAATTAATAAATTTAGTTATTATTTCAGTTTTGTTTTGTCTGCTCTCCCCATTGCATTAATTCAAGAAATATTATTTTTTGCAATTGCATTAATTTTTGGATTCCCGTTTAATTTTAATTTATTTTTATCAATAATTTATTTGATTCCATCCGCATTATTTTATATTTGCCTTGGAATTTTAATAGGAATAATTTGCAAAAATGAAAAACAAACTGGCCCAATCTCATCAATTTTTATTTCAATTGTTGGCATTTTTGGCGGGGTTTTTATGCCCCTTTCAGCCCTCTCAAATAATTTCGCAAAAATACTAAATATTTCGCCATTTCCTCACACCGTTTCAATCGCCGCCGATATTCAAACCCTTGGCGCCGCCGCAATCTACCCTCACATAATTTACATCCTTTCCTATACCGCCCTTATCGCCCTCACCGCCACCATCATCGAATCAATAAAATATAAGCATAGATAGTCAAATTGCTAACAAATTATCAACCAATTGTTAAAAATTGCATAAATATCAAATGAATTGTTGCAATAACAATTGAATTGTGATAAAATATTAAAGTAAAATTGCAAAAATTTCTAATTTAATATTTTATGCGCTTATGGTGTAATGGATAGCACAATGGTCTTCGGAACCATTAGTTCGGGTTCGAATCCTGATAGGCGCGCCAAATAACCAAACGAAAAGTCTTGTCGGCTTTTCGTTTTGTTTAAAATGATTTTTTTAACGAAAATAGTTTTTCAAAAAATTAATGGCTTTAATCGCATCGAAAGCGCATATATGTTTTTTAAAAATGATTATGGAAAATTAAAGCAATCTGCAAAACAAATTAGGTTTTTACAATGTTTGATTAAAACGATTTGTAAAAGTTGATTTTTATGGTATAATTAATTTATGCAAGAAAAAGATGACGCACAATTAAATATAAATGAAAATAGCGCAGGCGCACAAGCAAATGTGGCCGAAAGCGTAGACATGCAAGCAAATGCAACTGAAAATGTAACGGTGCAACATAATTTTGACAAGAATTTAAATTCGCAAAATGATGCAACGAGCCAATTAAAAAACGCACAAAATAATGCAGTAAGCCCGTTAAAGGCAGTCTACAACTCAGCGCAACCCTTAAACAACGTGAATAATACTACCGAAAGTTTAGGGGCGCAGGCTGAAAGGTTCGTTAAAAGCGCGACGGTTAATTTCATAATGCTTGTTATGGCGATTTTTGCGGGCTGCTTTGTTATCTATACCTTCTTTTTTCAAGTGCTTTACCGCCCGATAATTGTTGCGGGGATAAGTATGCAGCCAACGATAAACGCAAGTGTGCGCGGTGCAAATGGCACCATTAATACCGACGCTGTTTATTACTCTCGCTTTGACAAAAGCATTGATTTTAAAGACATTGTGATAATTGACGGCAGCTATTCGCTTAGCGGCTACCCTATCATCAAGCGCGTTATCGCCACACCCGGCCAGTCGATAATTTTTAGAACGACGGGCGAGCTTTATGCCAACACTGACAGTCAGTTTGGCGACGAAAAAAAGTTTAAAAAGGTCAATATTTACATTCTTGACGCGGACGCAGAGGACGGCAGCGAGCGCCTTTTAGACGAGCCATACACCAAAAGCGGAACCGAGGTTGCGCTTAACTCTCAAAGCGATATTGAAAGGTACAGTTTTTATAACACCTATAACCGCGCAATTTCTAATCACAATTTCTTGACAGAGCAAGGCGAATTTCGGTATACTTTGGCTGACGATGAATTTTTTGTGTGCGGCGACAATCGCAACTATTCAACCGACAGCCGCTATTTCGGCCCCGTAACGGGCGACCATATTGTTGGCAAGGTTAAAATTCACGTCAAAGCGGGCGAAAATCTTTTTACAACTTTATTAAAGGCGATTTTTAACTAACTGCTTTTAACTAACAGTGTAAAAATGCCACTTTTTTCTAAACGCATTTAATTAACAGCGTAAAAGCCGATTTTCGGCCAACCGCATTTAGGAGGATTTATGAAAACAATTATAACAACTGACAGCTCGTGCGACCTACCTTTAAGCACGCTAAAAGAGCGCAACATTCCGCGCATCGGCATCAATGTGTGTCTTGGCAGCAATGAATATATTGACGGCGTAAACATCACTCCCGACGATATTTTTGCGTACGTTAAGGCTAACAAAAAGTTACCTAAAACGTCGGCCTTGGCGGAGGAACAGTTTAACAAATTCTTTAAAGAAGTGTTAAAAGATGCTGACGAGATAGTGCATATCGGCCTTTCAAGCAGCCTTTCAACGCAATATAATCAAAGCCTTCAAGCCGCAGCAAGTTTTAACGGCCGCGTTCACATTATTGACGGAAAAAGCCTTTCAACAGGCACAGGGCTTTTGGTTTTGGCCGCAAGTGACTTAGCGCGCGAGGGCAAAACGGCTGAAGAAATCGTAAAAGCGATTACCCCACGTGTTGAGAAGGTACAAGCAAGTTTTATTATTCAAGACACAGAATACCTTTACCGCGGCGGACGCTGCTCGGGCATTGCGATGATCGGCGCAAACCTTTTAAAAATCAAGCCGCGCATTCAGGTGGTTGATGGCAAGATGGTACCATATGGCAAGCCAAGGGGCAAAATGCTGCCGGTTTTAAAGGCATATGTTGACGAGGTTTTGAAAGAGTTTAACACGCCAGACAAGACGCGCGCGTTCGTCACCCACTCTTCTATTGAGCCAGAAATCGCCAAAGAGATTGTTGAATACGTTAAATCTAAAAATATTTTTGATGAAATTATCGAAACCGTTGCGGGCGCAACTATCACCAGCCACTGCGGCAAGGGGACATTGGGGCTTTTATACATCAATGATGGAAATGAAAAAATCTAACAAAACTAAACTTAATTGTTTTAACCGCTTTTGGACATTTGTATTGATTGCCCTAAGTTTTTTCGGGGCGTTAATGTTTAACGCATGCGGGCAAACCAACAAACTTAATATGCCCTATTACACGCTTGAAAAGTCGTCTTACACGCTTATCAATAACGCAACTAACACCGAAACCAACTCAACAGATTTCATTTCAAGCACGCCCATTTTAAGGCAATACCAAACCATAACAATTAACCTGTCAAGCGAATGGCTTTATGGATTTCATATTGAAAAGCTTGCGTTTAGCGTTAAAGCAAACCATGCCGCCACTATCGAATTTAACATAACAATCACCAACGTTACCGACGGCGAGATTGACAGCGTTGTTGCAGTAAAATCAAAAACGACACGCGAAGTATGCCCATTAATAAATAAAACAGCCGACAAATACACTTCTTTTAACAACGATTTTGGCGATATTGGAAAAATAACCCAAATAAGATTTACAATAACTAACACCGAACTATTTACCGAGCACGAAGATTTTGCTTTTGCTATTTATAACGTAGCGCTTTTTGGCGAACATAGCGTAAAATAAAAAATTTTGCCACATTTTCCGCAGATTTTAATCAAATTTGCGGTTTTTTTGTGTTTTTTGCTTTTCAAAACGCATATTCTTAGTAAAAAACGCAAAACGCACTATTTTTTGTTTAAAAAACACTATAAAATTAAAATTATATAACAAAAATGCTATTTTTTTAAATTTTATCTATTAAATTTTGGCACGTGCAATATTGCTTAAATACCTATGTAATATTTTCATTTTCAAAACATACACTTAATCACAGGAGGTTTTTATGATTACTTCAACAGCAATAAAAAATAATAAGCACGAGGCGCCAAAGCTTAGATTGCAAACCGCATGCCCGATTTATACGCGCGTAACTTCTGACAAAAAGATTAAACGCATATATAAAATGGTTGATTTTATTGAGGACGACCCTTGGTCAACGCACGGCCTTAAACATATCAACAGCACGGTTAAGATTGCAAAAACACTTTATGAAATGTTTAACCCAGAAGAATTTTCGCTTGACACAATTCTTACAAGTTGCTACCTTCATGACACGGGGGCGGTTTTTGGCAAACCTAACCACGCAACGCACAGCAAGATTTACGTTGAAAAATACCTCGACGAATTTAACCTTAACAATGAGATGAAACAAACAATCGTGTCAACGGTAGCGCATCACTCGTCTGCAAGCGAAAACGCGCCGCTTATCGAAAAATATATGGCGCTGGCCGATAAGCTTGACATAACCAAGTCGCGCATTTTAAAGGCTGGCAAAAAGATTGAAGGCATGCGCCAAGTTTCAAATATTTTAAGTCTTGATTTCAACAAAACTGATACTCTCTTTATTGTAAATATAAGGGTGTCGCTGCGTTTTAACCTTACCGAGTGGCAGAGTTATTATTTCACCGCAAAAGTTAATAAGGCTATCGAGGTCTTTGCGCACGCTTACGGCCTTGAACCGCAAATAATTTATTCAAACAAACAAAAACAGCTGCATTAGGCTGTTTTTTTATTGCAACCACCGCCCGTAAACTAACTTTTGCAACCAAAGCAATCACCAAGAAATTAGCGAAATTCACTATTGACAAACGCCCAATTCTAATGTATAATCAACAAATCAAAAGGAGAATTAGTATGGATAAAAGAATTGATTCAACTCAACAACTTTTCACAGATTTCGTTAAAAACAACGGCGTTAGGCTTGCTGTTAACATTAATAACGAGGCCTTTATTTTCACTCAAGACCGCCGCTTTTTCAACACGCTTTTAGACTATGAAACTAATAAGGCTCACACAACACCTATTGACCAACTTGCGGGCAAATGCGTTAAAGTTTACAGTCCGTTTGGGTTAAGCCACGAAGAAATTTTGCCAGAAACTCAACTTTCACCAGTGTTTTCTAACGCACTTTTCTGCACAGCGCCAGATGACAGAATGGCAATTGGCAAACGCGACTTTAACATTAACGACACGCTTATTATTACAACCAAACCCGAGATTATTAAAGAATATCTTCCACTACTTTTAAGCAAACACGCAAGACAATTTGGCCTTAACCTTAAAGAGAGTGGCTATGGCGACCACGCGTTTGTTGCTCCACTTGAAGTTAAACTTTCAATTGAAAACAAAAGTCTGCCAACGCTTATCTTTAACTCTCGCCCAAGCTTTAATATGTTTAATTTGCTTGTTGAAGACGAAATAGATAATTCGCTTAACGGATTAATAAAATAAATTCATAAAAAATAAAGGGTTAAATTATTTTTATTTAACCCTTTTTTATTTATTAAATATTTA
>ULRP01076885.1_pt1 | contig 27582 bp, 42 predicted proteins | sample 1955521 | NCBI WGS metagenome assembly ULRP01 (sample SAMEA4835685, study PRJEB28245) | human gut metagenome | biome: gut microbiome; material: fecal sample | place: Denmark | collected 2008
AAAGAACGGCTATAATGGCAACTGTAAAAACAAACAAGACGGCGACAGAAAAAAACAAAAAACGCGCCGCTTAAAGGAGAAAACATTATGAAGAAACTTTTGACACTTGTTATGACTGCGGTACTCGGTATCGCCTGCGTATTCGGAATGACCGCTTGCGGCGAAACGAAAAAAGACGAGAAAGAGCAAAAAACGTTTACCGTTTTAACTAATTGCCCGTTTGCACCGTTCGAGTATACCGAAAACGGCAAAATTTACGGTATCGATATGGAAATCGCCGCAGGTTTTGCGAAAGAGAATAATTACAAGCTTGTAATTAAAAACATCGATTTCGACGCTATTGAAAGTCAGGTCGGCGCAGGTTACGGCGATATAGGTATGGCAGGTATGAGCATCACGCCCGAACGTCTTGCTTCGTATGCGTTCTCTACCGAGTACTATTCCGCGTCGCAGGTGCTTCTTGTCAAAGCCGACGATACGAGCTTTGACGCTTGCAAAACCAAAGATGACGTCGATGCGGTATTAAAAACCAAAGCGAAGCTCGGCGCGCAATCGGGAACTACGGGATTCAGCTATATCGTTGACAAAGACTGTTTGGGACTCGAACAGAGCAAGCAGAAAGGTTATGAGGACGGACAGACCGCAGCTATGGATTTGAGCAACGGCAACGTTGACGTCGTTATCATAGACGAAGCGCCCGCAAAAGCGTTGCAGGCTAATATGAAAGGTCTTAAAGTGATAGACGTAAAACTTACCGATGAAAAATACGCATTCCTTATCAAAAAAGACAACGCCGAACTTGTCGAAAGTATGAACAATTATCTTGCGAAAATTAAAGCAAACGGCGAATTCGATAAAATCGTAAACAAGTACAATGGCGGCGAAGGCGAAAAAATCGGTTATAGCTTTGTTGACGAGAACAACTGATAATTTTAATAAATAAAAAGATTACGGAGACATCTCTCGCTTCACGGCGAGAGGTATCTTCGTGTTTATGAGGATTGTATGAGCATCGAACAATGGGAAGTTTTTTTTAAAACGCTTTCCACGCCGTTTTATAAAGAATTCGTTTTGCGCGGTTTATTTATCACGTTAAAAATAGCGGTTCTCGGATTTATTCTCGGCGTGTTTTTAGGAACTATTCTGGCTTTAATACAGGTTGCGTACAATAAAAACGTAATAGTCAAAATTTTGGACAAGGTATGCAAAGCATACGTTGCGTTGTTCCGCGGTACGCCGATGGTGGTGCAGTTATTGCTTGCGTATTACGTTTTGCTTCCGCTTATGTCGATCGGCAACGTAAACAGCGAAACGGTCGGCATAATAGTATTCGGTATGAATTCTGCCGCCTACGTTTCGGAAATTATGCGCGGAGGAATCAATTCCGTCGATTCCGGACAATTAGAAGCGGGGCGCGCGCTGGGGTTAGGTTATACCATAACTATGATTAAAATAGTTATTCCGCAGGCTTTTAAAAATATTTTACCCACGCTCGGAAACGAATTGATTACTCTTGTAAAAGAAACGTCTGTTTTGAGTTTTATAGTGGTCAGCGATTTATATACGTCGTTAAAGACGCTCGGTAAAGAAATTTACAATCTTAAGCCCCCGTATATATTTATGGCGGTAATTTATATTATAATCGTTTTAATTATAACCCTTATAATCAGAGCGGTCGAAAAAGCTCTTGCAAAAAGCGATAAAAAAAGCGGAGCAACGGCAAAAATCAAGGCGGTTAAGAAGGTATGAACAATAATGTAATTTTATCCGTCAAAAATCTGACTAAATCATTCGGTAACGTTCAGGTTCTTAAGGGAATAGATCTCGACGTCAATAAAGGCGAGGTTATAGCGATAATCGGTCCGTCGGGTTGCGGCAAGTCCACGTTTTTAAGATGTCTTAACTGTATGGAAGACCCCACGTCCGGCTCTATTTTTTTCGATGACGTCGATATCGCAGACGTTAAGGTCGATATAAACGTTCATCGCAGACATATCGGTATGATTTTTCAGCAATTCAACCTGTTTAACAACAAAACGGTGCTGAAGAACATTACGCTTGCACCGCTTTATATAAAAACAAAGGAAGAGCGCAAAAAAAAGCTGACGAATTTTTTTATCCGCGTAACAAATCTTTTTAAAAGCAAAGGCTCAAAAAAAGAACTGTTAAACGTGATTCCGAAAAAGAAGATTGTTGCCGAGGAAACACAAAAGGCGATGGATCTCCTTAAAAAAGTCGGGCTCGAAGACAAGGCGAACGTTTATCCTTCTACGCTTTCCGGCGGGCAGAAACAGCGTATCGCGATAGTGCGCGCGCTCGCTATGGATCCGCAGGTTATGCTTTTTGACGAGCCGACTTCCGCGCTCGATCCCGAAATGGTCGGGGAAGTGCTGGACCTTATGAAAAACCTCGCGGACGATGGCATGACTATGGTTGTGGTTACTCACGAAATGGGTTTTGCGAGAGAGGTCGCTTCTAAAGTGCTGTTTATAGACGAGGGAGTAATCAAAGAAGAAGCCGCGCCGGATAAGTTCTTCGGCAATCCGCAGAACGAACGGCTTAAAGAATTTTTATCGAAAGTATTATAAACTTTTAAGGAATATTTCCGCAAAGTTTTTAAATAATGTTTTAACTGTTTTACGAATTGACGGCGTTGTCACAAAAACAACGCCGTCAGTTTGTATATTCCGAGCAGAATAAGTATAACGGGCGATATAAAATCGAGCTTGTCGAATTTTTTGACGACGGGTGTTTGCGCGAGTATTATTCCGAGAGTTATCATCGCGGCGTGCATTGCGGCAATCGTCAGCGGAACGTAAAACGCGTTTAACCCCATCAGCGCGAGCGAGAGGTTCGCCGCCGCGCCGTCGAGTCCTACCGCAAAGCCCGTGATAAGCGATTGCTTTATTACGTTTCCTTGGGACAAGCCGTCGCACTCGTCTTTTTTAATAAGGTTATAAATTCCTACGCCTATCAGAATAATCCCGCCGAGCGCGGCGGATTTTTCGGTTATATAGTCGCTTAAAAAAACGGCGAGATAGTTTGCGATAAGGCACATTGCATAAACCGTAAGGGCAATCCCCGAAACGATCAAGATCTTTTTTTTGCCTATAAACGAAAGCGAGAATCCGCAGACGAGCGAATCTATGCTTACGGTAAAGGCGGTAACAAGCAAAAAATACGTCATTTGTAAAACCCGTAAAAACCTTTTAATTCATTCTATTCTTTCGCCCGCAACGATGTGAGCGAAAAAATCCCGCGGTTTTCTTTATTAAATTATTATATACGGGTACAAAAAAACATAAATCGATTGACAAAGCCGTTTTTTTTGTGTAAAATACAATAGATACAGTGTATTGTAGAAGGAGTATCAGGCTTATTATGAAAATCGCTAAATCTTCTAAGATATTATTTTTACTTACCGCGTTGTTGCTTTCGGTCGTTCTCGCGTTTTCTTTCGCGGGAGCTAAAAGCGCGGACGCGGCGAGTGTAAACGTTTCCGATTATTTCGGGGGAACGGCAAGCGTCGAAATCAAAAACGACAAACTCTCCGTTACCGCCGACAACGATCAGACGCTTATCGTTAAAAACAAACTCGCGATAGATGATTTTAAAGTTTCGTTCGACGCGCCGGACGGACTCGATTCGGTTACTCTTACCGTTTCTTCTCCGTCGTATTTCGGCTCGGGCGTTGCCGAAAACGAAGGCGATTCCGCTATAACGGACGTTAAGAACGAAATCGTTCTCGATTATAAAAACGGTAAATTCTCTTTAAACGGCGAAGAAAAAGTCGTCGCGATTAAAAATCAGCCCGTAGGGCTTTCCGTGGACAAGGAAGGAACTTTATCTGTTACCGTAAACGGCAAGACCGTGCAAAGCATCGGCGACTTAAAGAGAATCGGCGGCAAGGGCAAAACCCCCGCCGAGCTTGAATTTAAATTCGGAACGAACAAAAGCGGCGTAGTCGTTGCGTTCGATTATTTCGATCAGGGCGCAAGCGTAGTAAGCGGCGAATATAAGCAGACGTTCGACAGCGCAAAGCTCGACAACAAGGCTTTCCCGAGAGTCGCGCTCAAAGATTCTTTCGGCGCGAAAAACGATAACACCGTAAACGTAATAAACGGCAAAGAATATTCTTTGAGTTTTACTTATTACTCGTTGCTCGGCTGGTCCGATTCCTTCTCTCTCGCAAGAGTCGAAGGCGACGAAACGGACAATGTCTGGCTTTCCAACGAAACAAATCCGGACGATATTTCGATAACCGTCGGCGCAACCGTTCCCGAAGCGAAATTTACCGTCAGGTCCGCGGGGAAGGTTATAGAAACGTTCACCGCCACCGTGTACGATAAAAACGCGGACGTTACCGCTCCCGTATACAACGAAAGCTCGTACGCTCTCAACGCGTTTAAGACCGCGCTCGTAAAAGCCACTCTCAAAGAGTATACCGTAAAAGAAAACGGCGAAGAAAAGACGGTTCTAAAACACGTTAAACTCGGCGATAAGATAACGATACCTTCTATGAGAGGTCTTGTTTCCGACGATTACACTTCTTACGACAATCTGTCGCACACGATTTATTACAGAACGCCTTCTTCCGCGAGCGGCTCTACCGACGGCTGGACGATAACGCTTACGGACGTAGGCACGTATCAGTTTTATATCGTATTTAAAGACGAAGCCGGCAACGCAATGGAAAAGGACAGCTTTTATAAGGTAGAAGACGACGGAACGATTACGAAAGGCAGTAATTACGGTTACGTGTTTACCTTTACCGTAGAAGACGACGCGCCCATTTACGTTTACGCGCCCGCTTCGCAGTCCGCGGGGTATCTCAACACGCAGTACACGTTCTCCGCGTTTACGGTAGAAGCTTCCGGATACACTCCCACTTATAAGCTTTTGTACAGTCAGACGAAAGATGGCGAATATAAAGAAATCGAAAAAGCTTCTTCTTTGCCTTCCGACAAGGATAAATACAAGGGCGAAGACTTTACTTACGACGAAATCAAGGATTTCGCTTACGACGGAAAACTTACGTTTACGCCGATAAAGAAAGGCTTTTATAAAGTAGTCTGCACCGTATCTTCCACCAAAACGGTCAGATTCGATTCCGCGGAATCGCAGATTGTGGAAATTTCCAAAAAGCCGACGGTGGTAAAACCCGATTCGCACTGGTTGCAGAACAACGTCTGGTCGGTCGTGTTTTTGAGCATCGGTACGCTGTGCCTTATCGGAATAGTCGTTCTTCTGTTTATCAAACCCAAAGAAGAAACGGGCGAAAACGAAGCAAAATAAAAAACGAAAGGACTTCGGAAATACCGAGGTCCTTTTTAGAGTATAAAGGGTAGAATAAAACGGTTAACGTTAAACCGAAAACGAAAAACAGATAACGATAAATCGAAAACGGTGAATTTTGTTAAGCTTTATTGCCGATAAAAACCGCAAGCTGATTAAACTTGCTTTATATAACTTTGAAAATCTTTCTTATTCCGCAATGAATAAGCTGCTCCGCAACAAAGACGTAAAAGTGAACGGAAAGCGCGTTTCTAAAGACGTGCCGCTTGTCGTGGGAGACAAGGTGGAAATTTATTATAATCCGCAAAAATCCGAAAATTTCGTCTGCGTTTATTCCGACGACAACGTGGTCGTCGTGGATAAAAAGAGCGGCTACTCTTCCGAAGCGGTGTTTGAAAGCGTTAAAGAAAATTACGGAGAAGCGTATTTTATTCATCGGCTGGACAGAAATACTTCGGGACTTATGATTTTCGCGAGAACGCCCGAAGCGGAAGCCGAGCTTATAAACGGTTTTAAAACGAGAAAGTTCGATAAATATTATATCGCGGAAGTAAAAGGCGTTCCCGAAAAGAAAAGCGCGGAGCTTTCCGCATATCTTTTTAAGGACGAAAAAAACTCGTTCGTTACCGTTACCGATAAAAAAGTCGCGGGGAGCGCGCCGATAAAAACCGCTTATAAAACCGTTAGCTCGGACGGGGAAACCTCGCTTTTAAAGGTTAAACTCGTTACGGGCAAAACGCATCAGATACGCGCGCATCTGGCGCACGCGGGGCTGCCGATTGTGGGCGACGGCAAATACGGCGATAACGCGTTCAACAAGTCACGCCCGGAAAAAACGCAAAAACTTAAAGCGGTGTCTTTAAAGCTTGCGTTCGAGCCTGACGACGCGCTTTTTTACCTTAACGGAAAGACGTTTTCTTTGCCCGAAAAATTTTAAGGAGCGATTATGCCGCAGGACGCATTTACATTAAGATATTTATGCGAAGAGCTTGACGCCGAATTCAAAGGCGGCAAGGTGAACAGAATAATTCAACCCGCGCCGGAAGAAGTGGTTTTTACCGTGTACACGGGAGCTAAAACGCAAAGGCTTTATATTTCCGTTAATCCCGCGTGTCCGCGTATCGGTATAGACAACGCCGACAGAGAAAGCCCTTTGACCGCGCCGAATTTTTGTATGCTTTTAAGAAAGCATCTATTATCCGCGACCGTAGACGGCGTGTCGCTCGTGGGTTTTGACAGGATAGTCAGGATAGATTTTTCGGCTTCTTCGGAGTTTTTCGACGCGGGCAAAAGAACGCTGTTCGTAGAGCTGATGGGCAGATACAGCAATATCATTCTTACCGAAAACGGTAAGGTTTCAGGTGGGAATCGCGGCGTTAATTTCTTCGATAACGGCGTAAGACCGCTCATCGTCGGCAGAGATTACGCGTTGCCGCCCTCGGGCGATAAAAAAGAGCCGTCGGATAAGTCGCTTATAGAATATTTCGCTCGTTATCAAAGCGGCGAAGAAAAACTTTCCGATTATCTCGTCAAAGGCGTTCGGGGAATTTCTTCCGATACCGCCGCGGAGGCGGTGAGCGAATACTGTAAAACCCGACCGCAGTTCAACGCCGCCGAATTTTACGCTTTTATAAACGACTTTGCTTATCGCAGAAAAAAACAGCCGTGCGTTATTTATAACGGGGGCGAGGTGAAAGACGTTTGCGCGTTTCCTTATTCGGTTATCGCCGGCGAACCGAAATTCTTTGCCTCGCTGGCAGAAGCGGAAGACGTGTTTTTCAGAGAAAAAGAAACGGCAAAACGGTTCAGAGAGAAAAAAGAACGAGTCGTCGCGGTCGTGTCTTCCGCGATAAAAAAGGTTAAAAAACGACTTTCCGCAATCAACGCGAGATTGTCCGACGCGGAGAACGGAGAAAAAGAAAGAGTAAACGGCGAGCTTGTTCTCGCTAACATTTACAAGATTAAGCAGGGCGACAAAAGCGTTGCCGTAACCGACTATTACGACGGTACGGAAAAAACGATTTCTTTAGATCCGGCTTTAACTCCCGCGCAAAATGCGGAAAGATATTATAAAAGGTACAACAAGGCAAAAAGAACTCTCGTCGCGCAGCTTCCGCAAAAAGAGTTTGCCGAAGCGGAGCTTGCTTATCTTAACGGGGTGAACGACGAAATCGCTCTTGCGGAAAACGCGTCGGACGCCGTTCTGATTGCGGAAGAGCTTAAAGCCGCGGGGTATATCGCGAAAGAAAAGCTTCAGCAAAAACGCCGCAAAGAGCCTGCTAAATACAGAGTTTACGCGATAGACGGGTTTACGGTAAAGGTCGGCAGAAACAACGTAGAAAACGACGAGCTTACTTTTTCCGCCAAGGGCGGGGATTTGTGGCTTCACGCCAAGGACTATCATTCTTCTCACGTTATAATAGAAACCGAAGGCAAAGACGTACCCGAAAAAACGATAATAACCGCCGCGGAGATTTGCGCGTATTACGGCAAGGGCAGAGAGGGCGGCAAGTCTGACGTTGTTTATACGAAAAAGAAGTTCGTTAAAAAACCGCCCAAAAGCAAGCTAGGCTTTTGCACTTATACGGATTTCAAAACCGTTACGGTAAAACCCGACGCGCACGAAGAGCTGCTTAAACAAAGATAAAAAACTCAAAAAATGCTGAAAAACGGATAATTTCCGCAAAAGTTTTTATAACCTACGATTTAAAGCGTTTTTTGAGCCTTAAAGTCTTGCGTTTTCTCACGCGTTGTGGTACAATATCAAAGAATTTTTAATGTTTATATATTTTTTATATAAAAGTATAGGAGAAATTTATGAAATACACTTTTGCAAAAGCTGAAAAAAGCACGGTCAAAATCAACATCGACCTTAGCGAAAAAGAGTGGAACGAAGCGATAGACGCTGCGTACGAAAAAACCAAAGGCAGATTCTCTTTGCCCGGATTCAGAAAGGGCAAAGTTCCCAAACACCTTTTAGAAAGTACTTACGGCAAGGGCATTTTTTACGAAGAAGCCATAAATCAGGCTTTCCCCAAATATTATTCCGAAATCCTCGAGAAAGAAACCTCTATTCTCGCGGTCGCCGCACCCGAAATCGACGTTAAAAAGATAGACGACAAGCATCTTTCCATAGAAGCGATCGTCGCCGTCAAACCCGAAGTAACGCTCGGCGAATATAAGGGTATAAAGTTTAAAAAAGTTGAGTATAATGTAAAAGACGAAGACGTAGAAAACGAAATCAAACGTTTGCAGGAGAGCCGTTCGAGATTAGTCGACGTTACCGACAGAGCCGTAGAAAACGGCGATACCGTCGTTATCGATTACTCGGGTTCGGTTGACGGCGTTAAGTTCGAAGGCGGCACAGCCGAAAAGCAAACGCTCGTTATCGGCAGCGGTTCGTTCATTCCCGGATTCGAAGATCAGATTATCGGTATGAAGATAGGAGAAGACAAAGACCTCAAAGTTAAATTCCCCGAAGAATATCACGCGGAAAATCTTAAAGGCAAGGACGCCGTTTTCGCCGTCAAGCTTCACGAGATAAAGAAGAAAGAGCTTCCCGAAGTGAACGACGAATTCATTAAAGACGCCGCAGGCGCGGAGTCCGTGGACGCTTATAAAAAAGAAGTGAGAGAACGCCTCGAAAAGCAGAACGCCGACAGAGCGGAACGCGAAATAGAAGACGCTATCGTTCAGAAAATCACCGACAACGCCTCCGTGGAAATTCCCGACGCTATGATAGAAGCGCAGATCGACCGTATGGTTCAGGAAATGGATTACAGACTTTCCTATCAGGGACTTAAGCTTGCCGATTATCTCAAATATATCGGACAGACTATGGAAGATTACAGAAAGAATTACCGCGAGCAGGCTGAAAAACTCGTTAAATCCCAACTCGTTATAGAGAAGGTTATCGATACCGAAAAACTCGAAGCCACCGACGCGGAGGTTGACGAGAAAATAGAAGAAATGGCTAAAGCGCAAGGCAAAAAAGCTCCGGAGCTTAAAAAGACTGCCGGCGTAAGACAGCTCGAATACATCAAAAACGAAATCGTTATCAAAAAACTTTTCGACACGTTAAAGAAAGATAACGTTATAGAATAATTTATCAGAGGGCAAAATGGTCAAGAACACGGTTATACCTTACGTTATAGAAAACACCGGCAAGGGTGAGAGAAGTTACGATATTTATTCCAGACTTTTAGAGGACAGAATAATATTTTTAACGGGCGAAATAGACGACGCCGTCGCGGACGCTGTGGTTGCGCAGCTTATTCTGCTCGAAAGCAGAGATCCCGAAAAGGATATCTGCCTTTATATCAACAGCCCCGGCGGAAGCGTAACGGCAGGACTTGCCATTTACGACACTATGAATTATATCAAGTGCGACGTAAGCACCATCTGCATAGGTCTTGCGGCGAGTATGGGCGCGTTCTTGCTGTCGAGCGGAACGAAAGGCAAGAGATATGCTCTGCCTAATTCCGAAATAATGATACACCAGCCTTTGGGCGGCGCGCAAGGTCAGGCGAGCGATATTAAAATTCAGGCGGATCACATCGTAAAAACCAAACATCGTCTTAACACGATTCTCGCCAAAAACAGCGGCAGACCTTACGAAGAGGTAGAGAAAGACACCGACAGGGATAATTATCTGTCGGCGGAAGACGCGAAAGAATACGGACTTATAGACGAAATTTTCGTTAAACGTCCGTAAATCACGGAGATATATGAAAAATAACGAAGATCAATTGTTCTGCTCTTTTTGCGGCAAACCCAAAGAACTCGTAAAAAGACTTATCGCCGGACCTAACGGTATTTATATCTGCGACGAATGTATAGAAGTTTGCCGCGAAATAATGAAAGAAGACGACAGAAAAACCAAGACTTCCGACAAAGTGGAGCTTTTGACTCCCGCGGAAATCAAGGCGAAGCTCGACGAATACATCGTCGGTCAGGACGAAGCCAAAAAGGTTTTGTCCGTTGCCGTTTACAATCATTATAAAAGAATAAACGCTTCCGCAGATAAAGACGGGATAGAACTCGATAAAAGCAACATTCTCCTGCTCGGACCTACCGGTTCCGGCAAGACTTTGCTTGCCAAAACTCTCGCGAAAATTCTCGAAGTTCCGTTCGCCGTTGCGGACGCAACCACTCTTACGGAAGCCGGTTACGTCGGCGAAGACGTGGAAAACATATTGTTAAAACTTATTCAGAACGCCGATTACGATATAGAAAAAGCACAAAAGGGCATAGTGTATATCGATGAAATCGATAAAATCGCGAGAAAGTCCGAAAACGTTTCCATCACGCGCGACGTTTCGGGCGAGGGCGTTCAGCAGGCTCTTTTAAAAATCATAGAAAGCACCGTCGCAAGCGTTCCCCCGCAGGGCGGCAGAAAACACCCCCAGCAGGAATGTCTTAAAATAGATACGACGAATATTTTGTTTATATGCGGCGGCGCGTTCGTCGGACTTGACGAAATTATTTCCAAGAGAAAAGAAAGCGCGTCTTTGGGTTTCGGCGGCAACGTCGGAAAGATTAAGGATAAAGACGAATATTCCGTCATAAGGGACGTAACGCCCCAGGATCTCATAAAGTACGGACTTATTCCCGAATTCGTTGGTCGTATCCCCATAACCGTAGGTCTTCATCCGCTTGACGAGAAGGCTCTCGTGAATATTCTTACCGAACCGAAAAACGCTCTCGTTAAACAGTATAAACGCCTTATCGGACTCGACAACGTGGAACTTGAAATCACGGACGGCGCGGTATCTGCCGTAGCGAAACGCGCGATAGAGCTTAAAACAGGGGCGAGGGGTCTTCGCAATATTCTCGAAAATCTGATGATAGACACGATGTACGACCTTCCGTCGGAAAAGGACGTCGCAAAGGTAATCGTGGACGAGGACGTCGTGGAAAAGGGCGAAAAACCCAAGATTATCAAAAAAATAGCTTAATAATATAAAAAAATTGAAAAACTTATTGAAAACGTTTGACATAGGCTTGTATATTTTATATAATATGTAAGCTGTGTAATTTGGGTTGATACGGGAAGTTACTGAAATTCGTCTGCGAGGGCGACAGATAATTTCCGTTGACAAGTGTGAAAGCAAGACTTTCGCGACTAACTTCAATAAGAAGAAAGGGTAAATCATTCGCAGCGACTTAAAAGCTTTAAGTATCGGCGAATGATTTTTTTATTACCGCTTTTCGACACACACGGCACAGTTTACAAACACACAGTTTTAAGTTAGGTAAAAGGAGATTAAATCAAATGGCAAGTCAGAAAATCAGAATCAAACTCTCGTCTTACGACGTGGAAATGCTTGACGGCGCGGCTGCTAAAATCGTAGAAACGATGCAGAAATCCGGCGCAAAGATATCGGGACCTATTCCTCTTCCCACGGAAAAAGAAGTGGTTACCATACTTCGTTCGCCGCACAAGTACAAGGATTCAAGAGAACAATTCGAGATAAGAACGCATAAAAGACTTATCGACATCTATTCTCCCAACGTGAAGCTTTTAGACAGCATACATCTTCCCGCGGGCGTAGATATCAAAATCAAACTGTAAACAAAACATTATATATATTACGGAGGTGAACTTTATCTATGAATAAAGCAATCATTGGCAGAAAATTAGGAATGACTCAAGTGTTTTCTGCGGACGGCAAGGTAATACCCGTAACGGTCATCGAGGCAGGTCCCTGCCCGGTCGTTCAGGTAAAGACTTTGGAACGCGACGGTTACGCCGCAGTCAAGCTCGGTTTCGACGAGGTTGCCGAAAAGGAACTCAACAAACCCGAAGCGGGACTCTTTAAAAAAGCGGGCGTTGCTCCCCAAAAGGTTCTTAAAGAATTCAGACTCGACGACGCCGCTTCTTACTCGGTCGGCACGATTATCGCTTGCGACGCTTTCGCGGCGGGCGACAAAATCGACGTTTCCGGCGTGAGCAAGGGTCACGGTTTTACCGGCGTTATCAAGAGATGGAACAATCAAAGACTTAAAGAAACCCACGGCGTAGGCCCTGTACACAGGGAAGTAGGTTCTATGGGCGCGAACAGCTCTCCTTCGAGAGTGTTCAAAAACAAGAAGATGCCCGGTCAGTACGGACACGAAAACGTTACCGTGCTTAACCTCGAAGTCGTTAAGGTCGATAAAGAAAGAAACGCAATTCTCGTTAAAGGCGCGGTCCCCGGACCCGTCAAAGGAATCGTTTCCATAAGAAACAGCGTTAAAGCGTAAGGAGAAGTATTATGACAAGTGTAAAGTTATACGATATGAAAGCGAGTGAGGTTGGACAACTCGAACTTTCCGACGCTTTGTTTAATGCCGAATACAACGAATCGGTTATTCATCAGGCGGTTGTAACCCGTCTCGCAAACGAAAGACAGGGTACGAAAAGCACCCTTACCCGTTCGGAAGTCCGCGGCGGCGGCGCAAAGCCGTATCGTCAGAAAGGTACCGGCAGGGCAAGACAAGGTTCTATAAGAAGTCCCCAGTGGGTTCACGGCGGCGTGGTTTTCGCTCCGAAGCCCAGAGATTTCTCCAAGAAAATGAACTATAAGGCGAAGGAAGTCGCGCTTTTCTCGGCTCTTTCGCAGAAAGTGAGAGACGGCGAAGTCGTTTTCATCGACGAAATCAAGGTTGCCGCTCCCAAAACCAAAGAGATGGTCGCGTTCCTTAACGCCTTCAAAATGGATAAGAGCGTGCTTCTCGTTATGGATAACGCGGACGAAGCGGTTTTAAGAGCTTCTTCCAACATCGCGGAGATTTCGACGCTTCCCGTAGATCAGCTCAACACCTACGACGTGGTTAAAAACGCGAAAATCGTTATCTCCAAAAAAGCTGTAGAAATGATCGAGGAGGTCTACGGAGAATAATGGCTGCTCACGATATAATAATTAAACCCCTTCTCTCCGAAAAGAGTTATGCGGGTATCAAAGATAAGAAATATTTCTTTATAGTGGCTAAAAACGCCAACAAAACGCAGATTAAGCTCGCAGTCGAAGAAATTTTCGGCGTAAAGGTCGATAAGGTCAACACCGCAAACGTTCACGGCAAGCTTAAAAGACAGGGCAAATACGAAGGTTATACCCCCGACTACAAGAAAGCTGCGGTATTGCTCAAAAAAGACAGTAAGTCTATCGAATTCTTCGATTCGTTGTCTTAATTCCGGAGGAAAGTAAAATGGCTATTAAAAGATATAAACCGACTTCGTCCGCGCGTCGTTTTATGACGGTCAGCGCGTATGACGAAATCACTAAAAAGACCCCCGAAAAATCTTTGCTCGAAGATCAGAGAAAATCGGGCGGCAGAAACGCTCAGGGTAAAATAACCGTTCGTCACATCGGCGGCGGAAACAGAAGAAAATACCGTATCATAGACTTCAAACGCGCTAAAGACGGCGTACCCGCAACGGTAAAAGCGATCGAATACGATCCTAACCGCAGCGCGAACATAGCTCTTCTTTATTACGCGGACGGCGCGAAAGCTTATATTCTCGCTCCGGTAGGTCTTAAAGTAGGAGACACGGTTCTCTCCGGCGCAAACGCGGATATAAAAGCGGGCAACTCGCTTATGCTTAAAGATATTCCCGTAGGTACTATGGTTCACAACATCGAGATGCAGCCCGGCAAAGGCGGTCAGATAGCGAGAGCCGCGGGTATGAGCGCGCAGATTATGGCGAGAGACGAAAAATACGTTACCATCAAGATGCCGAGCGGCGAAATGAGATACATTCTCTCCGGCTGCAAAGCAACCATCGGTCAGGTAGGAAATCTCGAACACGAAATAATCAGAATAGGTAAGGCAGGCAAAACGAGATATCTCGGTATTCGTCCTTCCGTCCGCGGCGTTGTCATGAACCCGTGCGATCACCCGCACGGCGGCGGCGAAGGCAAATCTCCCGTCGGTATGCCCGGTCCTGTTACTCCTTGGGGTAAACCTGCTCTCGGTTATAAGACGAGAAAACACAAAAAAGCGTCTAACAAGCTTATCATTACAAGGATAAATTAAGGAGTTCGACAATGTCAAGAAGCGTTAAAAAAGGTCCTTACGTAGAACCTAAACTCTTGAAAAGAGTAGAAGAATTAAACGAAAAGAACGAAAAGAAAGTATTAAAGACTTGGTCAAGGTCGTCCACGATATTTCCGCAGATGGTAGGTCACACGATAGCGGTATACGACGGAAGAAAACACGTTCCCGTATACGTTACGGAAGATATGGTCGGCTGCAAGCTCGGCGAATTCGCGCCCACGAGAACCTTTAAAGGTCACGGCGGTACGGAAAAAACGACGGGTGCCAGATAGGAGGCTAAATAAATGGCTAAAAATTTGAGAGAAAAAACCGCGAGAATCGCGGAAAACAGAGATAAACGCCCTTATGCGGTCGCTAAACACGTAAGAATTTCTCCGTACAAAGTCAGAATCGTGCTTGACGTGATCAGAGGCAAGAGTTACAGAGAGGCGGTAGCCATTCTGGAAAACACTCCCAAATCCGCAAGCGATCCGATAAGAAAAGTTCTTATGTCCGCTGCGGCTAACGCGGAAAACAACCTCGGAATGAGCAAAGACAACCTGTTCGTTGCCGAATGCTATGCGGATCAGGGTCCCACTCTTAAGAGAGTTCAACCCGTTTCCAAGGGCAGAGCGTACAGAATTTTGAAGCGTACCAGCCACATCACCGTGGTTCTGGACGCAAAGGCGTAAGGAGGTTCTTATGGGACAGAAAGTTAATCCGCACGGTTTAAGAGTCGGCGTAAACAAAGATTGGAGTTCGCACTGGTTCGTCGATAAAAAGGACATCGCGGCGAACGTTAAAGAAGATAACGAAATCCGCGCCGTATTAAAGAAAAAATATTATCAGGCTTCTATTTCCAAAATCGTTATAGAAAAAGCCGCAAACAAAGTCGTAATCACCATTTATACCGCTCGCCCCGGCGTTCTTATCGGAAAACAGGGCGCGGAAATCGAAGTGATTAAAAAGACGGTTTCCAAAATCTGCAAGGGCAAACAGATTTCCGTCAACATTTCGGAAGTTAAAAAGCCCGACTCCGATCCTCAGCTCGTTGCCGAAGGCATCGCTGCCCAGCTCGAAAAGCGCGTAACTTTCAGACGCGCGATGAAACAGGCTCTTCAGAGATGCGTAAGAAGCGGAGTAAAGGGCGTTAAGGTTTGCGTCAGCGGCAGACTCGACGGCAGAGAAATAGCGGGTTCGGAACATTACCACGAGGGTTCGATTCCTCTTCAGACTCTGAGAGCGGATATCGACTACGGTTTTGCGGAAGCGCATACGACTTTCGGCGTGATCGGCGTTAAATGCTGGATTTATCAGGGCGAAATCATTGGCGCGACCAAAAAGAAAAAGGCTGAAGGAGGCGAGAACTGATTATGTTGATGCCTAAAAGAGTAAAAAGAAGAAGAGTTCACCGCGGCAGAATGACCGGTAAATGCAATAAGGGCAACGTTATAGCTTACGGCGATTACGCTCTTATGGCTACCGAGCCGGGTTGGATAAAATCAAACCAAATAGAAGCGGCGCGTGTCGCTATGACGAGATTCATCAAGCGTGGCGGTAAAGTATGGATAGACATCTTCCCCCACAAACCGGTAACCAAGAAACCTGCCGACAGCCGTATGGGTAGCGGTAAAGGTTCCGTTGAGTTCTGGGTAGCCGTAGTTAAACCCGGCAGAGTGCTTTTCGAAATGAGCGGCATTACCGAAGAACAGGCAAAAGAAGCAATGCGACTCGCAGGTCACAAACTTCCCGTTAAAACGAAGTTTATCAAACGCGAATCCGTTGCCGAAGAAATTAAAGAAGAAGGCGGTGAAGGTTAATGAAAACGAAAGAACTTCACGAAATGACGGTCGAAGAATTGAATACGAAGCTTAAAGAACTCAAAGAAGAGCTGTTTAACCTTCGTTTCCGCCACGCGATAGGACAACTCGAAAATCCCGCGTCGCTCAAAACCTGCAAGAAAGACATTGCTAAGATAATGACTATCTTAAGAGAAAGAGAAATCGCGGCGAAGGCGTAGGAGTGTTATTATGGAAAGAAATTTAAGAAAAGAAAGAGTGGGCGTAGTCGTGTCCGACAAGATGGATAAAACGGTCGTCGTTGCCATCGAAGAAAGATATAAACACCCCCTCTATAAGAAAACTGTTAAAAAGACACATAAGTTCAAAGCTCACGACGAAGCTAACGCTTGCGGAATAGGCGATAAGGTTCTTATCGTGGAAACGAGAAAGCTCTCCAAAGACAAAAACTGGAGAGTCGCCGAAATCGTCGAAAAGGCTAAATAAGGAGGCTCAACGTGATACAACCGTTTACAAGATTAAAAGCGGCGGATAACTCCGGCGCAAAAGAGTTAATGTGTATTAAAGTGCTCGGCGGTTCTTTCAGAAGAACGGGCAACATCGGCGACGTTATCGTTGCCAGCGTAAAAACGGCGATCCCCGGCGGACAGGTTAAAAAAGGCGAGGTCGTTAAAGCGGTTATCGTCAGAAGTACTTCCGGCGTAAGAAGAAACGACGGCACGTACGTTCGTTTCGACGAGAATGCCGCGGTTATCATCGACGCGCAGAAACAGCCGAGAGGAACCCGTATCTTTGGACCGATAGCAAGAGAGTTAAGAGATAAAGACTATATGCGTATTATCTCCCTCGCACCCGAAGTGTTATAAGGAGAACGAATATGAAAGTTAAAAAGAACGATACGGTTTTGGTTTTGACGGGAAAAGACGCCGGCAAAACCGCCAAAGTTTTAGTGGCTATGCCCAAAGACAACAGAGTTGTCGTGGACGGAATAAACGTTCAGAAAAAACATAAGAAAGCAAGAAGCGCTCAGGAAGTAAGTTCCATTCAGAACCAGTCCGGCGCGATAGACGCTTCTAACGTAATGGTCGTTTGTCCCGCTTGCGGAAAGGCTACGAGAGTCGCTTATAAGGTAGAAGGCGATAAGAAAGCCCGCGTTTGCAAAAAGTGCGGCGCGATTTTAGACGCAACCAAAGAAGCGAAAGAAGTAAAGAAAACCGCTAAAAAGAAAACCAAAAAAGCGGCTGCGGAAACCACCGCGGAAAATAAGTAAGGACGGAGGAAAATTAAATGGCTGAAACTAAAAAAGCGGCTGCGAAAACCGCCGCAAGCGTTAAAACTCCGAACAGAGTCAAAGCGTTGTACGATCAGACGGTCGTCCCCGCGATGATGAAAAAGTTTAATTACAAAAACGTAAACCAAGTACCTAAGCTCGTTAAAATAACGATTAACTCCGGTCTCGGCGACGTTATGGATAACAGCAAGAGCGTACAGCTCGCCGCAGAAGAATTAAGACAGATTTCCGGACAGAAGCCCATTATGATAAAGGCTAAAAAGTCCGTCGCTAACTTCAAAATCAGAGAAGGTCAGGGTGTAGGAATGAAGGTCACTCTTCGCGGAACGAGAATGTACGAGTTCTTCGACAAACTTGTGTCCGTAGCTCTTCCGAGAGTGAGAGACTTCCGCGGCGTGTCCACGAAGTCTTTCGACGGCAGAGGAAATTACGCGATGGGCGTTAAAGAACAGCTTATCTTCCCCGAAATCACCTATGATCAGGTTGAAAAAATCAGGGGCTTCGATATCTGCGTTACCACGACCGCGCTTACCGACGAAGAAGCTAAAGAACTGCTCGCTTTGCTCGGAATGCCTTTTGCTAATAAGTAATTAAAGGAGTTACAAAATGGCTAAAAAATCAATGATAAATAAGCAGCAAAGACCTGCTAAATTTTCTACCCGCGCCTACACGAGATGCTCCATTTGCGGACGTCCTCACGCGGTAATCCGTAAGTACGGTGTTTGCCGTATATGCTTCAGAAATCTGGCGTATAAAGGCGAGATTCCCGGAATCAAAAAGGCAAGCTGGTAAGGAAGGAGGACAGAATTATGACAGACGTTATTGCAGATATGCTTACGCGTATCAGAAACGCTCTTTCTGCGAAGCACGATACGGTTGAAATCCCGGCTTCCAACACTAAAAAGGCTATCGCCGAAATCCTTTTGAACGAAGGTTACGTAAACGGTGTTGAAGTTTTAGAAGGCGTTCAGGGTACTATTAAAATCACTCTTAAATACGACGGCGCAAACAAAGTTATCACCGGTCTTAAAAGAGTCAGCAAACCCGGTCTCCGCGTTTACGTCGGAGCAGACGAGATTCCTCAGGTTCTCGGAGGTCTCGGAATCGCGATCTTATCCACCTCTAAAGGTATTATGACGGGTAAGGACGCAAAGAAAGCCCATCAGGGCGGCGAAGTTCTCGCTTACGTTTGGTAATCAGGGAGGTATAAAGTTATGTCAAGAATCGGAAACGAACACATTATTTTACCCGCCGGAGTTACCGTCGAAATAAAGGACAACAAAATCAACGTTAAAGGACCGAAAGGTTCTCTCGTTCAGGAATACGATCCCATAATCACTCCGCACGTAGAAGGCAACGTCGTTACCTTCACCAAGGAGAGCGAAGAAGGAAACGCGAAACACGGTTTATACCGCGCGCTTACCGCTAATATGGTAAAAGGCGTTACGGAAGGTTATAAAAAAAGCCTTATAGTAAACGGCGTCGGTTGGAAGGTTGCAAAACAGGGCAACAAGCTCGTGCTTAACGTAGGATTCTCTCATCCCATAGAAGTTGCTGAGGAAGCCGGTATCTCTCTCGAATGCCCCTCTCAGAACGAAATCGTGGTCAGCGGCATCGATAAATGTCAGGTCGGTCAGTTTTCCGCGAAAATAAGAGGAATCAGAGAACCCGAACCTTATCACGGTTACGGTATCCGTTACAGCGACGAAGTCATCGAAAGAAAGGTCGGTAAAGCCGCAGGCTCTAAAGGCTAAGATTAAATGACTTTTAGTGGGAGAGATTAACGGCTCTCCTGCCGAGTGCGGGCTTCCCGCGAAAAGTATTTATAGGAGAAATCGATAATGATCAGCAAAATCAACAAAAATCAGGACAGACTTAAAAGACATAAGAGAGTCAGAGCAAAGGTTAAAGGCACAGCCGAAACCCCCAGACTCTCCGTTTACAGAAGTCTTACGCATATCTACGTTCAGATAATAGACGACGTTAAGGGAAACACCTTGGTTACGGCGTCTACGCTCGATAAAGAAATCAAAGGTTCTTTGGCGGGCAAGGACAAGAAGGCGCAGGCGTTCGCGGTGGGCGAGCTTGTCGCTAAGAAGGCTTTGGCAAAGAATATCAACGCCGTCGTATTCGACAGAGGCGGATATCTTTATACCGGCAGAGTTGCGGCTCTTGCCGACGGCGCGAGAAAGGGCGGCCTTCAATTCTAATAAATCAAGGAGAAATCTATTATGGCAAGAGATAATAACAGAGCGCCCAGAAGGGCGGAAGAAAACGACGGCTTAATTAAAAAAACCATCGCTATTAACCGCGTTACCAAGGTTGTTAAAGGCGGCAGAAATATGAGATTCGCGGCGTTCGTCGTGGTAGGCGACGGCGCGGGCAAAATCGGTTGCGCTATGGGTAAATCCACGGAAGTACCCGAAGCTATCGATAAAGCTACCGCAAGAGCTAAAAAGAATATGACGCCCGTTTCGCTTCTCGGAACGAGCATTCCCCACGAAGTGCTGGGTAAATTCGGCAGAGGCGCGGTTCTTATGATGCCCGCCGAAGAAGGTACCGGCGTTATCGCGGGCGGTCCCGTTCGTTCGGTTATGGAAGCTGTCGGAATCACCAACATCAGAACCAAATCTCACGGAACGAATAACCCGATCAACTGCGTTAAAGCTGCTATCGAAGGTTTGAAATCTTTGAGGACCGCAGAGCAGATTGCCGCTATCCGCGGTAAATCCGCCGACGAAATCAACGGTTAAGGAGGATTCGATTTATGGCTACCAAAAAAACCGCAAACGAAAAAATCAAAGTAACGCTCGTGAAAAGCACGATTTCCGCGCTTCCGGCACATAAGAAAGTCGTAGAAGCGTTAGGTCTTAAAAAGCTTAACTCTTTTAAGATTCACAATGCAAATCCCTGCATACTCGGTATGATTGACAAGGTAAGCTACCTTCTCAAAGTCGAAAACGTAAAGTAAAGGAGCAATAAAATGAGATTAGGAAATTTAAGTCCCGCAGAAGGCGCGGTAACGCCGGCAAAAAGACTGGGCAGAGGTATCGGCTCCGGTCTCGGCAAAACCAGCGGCAAGGGACATAAAGGTCAATGGGCAAGAAGCGGCGGCGGCGTTCGTCCCGGATTCGAAGGCGGTCAGATGCCCCTTATCCGTCGTATCCCGAAACGCGGCTTCAATAACCACTTCAGAAAAGTTTACAGTATCGTAAATCTTTCCGTTCTGGAAGGTTTCGAAAACGGCGCGGTCGTAGATGCGGTTGCGCTTAACGATAAAGGTCTTATCAAGATCGTTAAAGGCAGTGTGGGGCTCAAAGTTTTAGGAAACGGAACGCTTTCCAAAGCTATTACCGTCAAAGCCGATTCTTTTTCTGCTTCCGCTAAAGAAGCAATCGAAAAAGCCGGCGGCAAAGCAGAACAGCTGTGAACACCCCTGATATAAGGAGGTTAAAATGTGGCAGACGATAGTAAATGCGTTTAAAATCAAAGATGTAAGAAGAAAAATCCTCATAACTCTCGCGCTTCTGTTCGTATACAGAATCGGTTGTTATATTCCCGTTCCGGGCGTATCGCTTTTCGAGGGAATGAGCGAATACACGTTCTTGCAGTTGATGAGCGCGGTATCCGGCGGAGCGTTGCAATACGGCACGTTCTTTGCAATGGGTATCGGCCCGTATATCAACGCGTCCATTATCATTCAACTTTTAACGGTGGGTATTCCCGCTCTTGAAAGACTTTCTAAACAAGGCGAAGAAGGCAGACGTAAAATCAATACTTACACCAGAATATTGACTCTCGTTCTCGCAATCGCTCAAGCAATCGGTATACTCGTAGCGTTCAAAAGCTACGTTCACGCGGATCAGATTTTCGGAAACAAAGGATTTGCAAACTTTATGAGTTACGCTTTCCTTGTTATCGTATATACCGCGGGCGCGTCGCTCACTATGTGGATAGGCGAAAGAATCACCGATTACGGCGTATCTAACGGAATATCGATGCTCATCTTCGCAGGTATTCTTTCTTCGGCAGGTTCCGCTATACTTGCTCTTATCAAAAACCTTTTCGTCCCCGATCAGGCGGCGAATGCGGCTTGGTCGCTCGTAGCGTTCGTCGTTGCGGCAATAGTGATCTTCGCCGCGATAGTAACGGTTGAATGCGCGGAACGTAAAATCCCCGTTCAATACGCCAAACAGGTTAAGGGCAGAAAAATGTACGGCGGTCAGTCCACACACATTCCCATCAAGGTCAACTCTTCGGGCGTTATGCCGCTCATCTTCGCTTTCGCGATTCTGAGCTTCCCCGATCTGATAATGAATCTCGTCGGCGTAAAAACCGCGAATACCTGGTGGGGACAGCACATGGGTACGGGTTCCTGGCTCTATATGGTTGTGTTGTGCTTATTGATATTGTTCTTTGCGTATTTCTACAATCAGATACAATTCAATCCGGACGACATAAGCAAGAGTATTCAGGGTAACGGCGGATTTATCCCCGGCACCCGCCCGGGCAAGCCTACTGCGGACTATCTCCGCAGAGTATCCAACAGAATAACGCTTTTCGGAGCGATATTCCTTGCGATAGTCGCGCTTGTTCCGTCGCTTATATTCAAGGCGATAGACAACAGTCTTGTAAACGTTTTCTCCGCAACGGGACTTCTCATTATGGTTTCCGTCGCGCTTGAATTCGATCAGGCTTTGCAGTCGCAGATAATGATGAAGAATTATAAAGGATTCTTAAAATAAAATGAAAATCGTACTTCTCGGCGCGCCGGGAAGCGGAAAAGGAACGCAGGCGGATTTGCTGGTTCAAAAATTCGGCTATCCGCACGTTTCCACCGGAGATATTTTCAGAGACAACATCAAAAGAAAAACTCCTTTGGGACAGAAAATCGAAGCAATCATCGATCGGGGCGACTTTTGCCCCGACAAGATCACCGTCGAAATAGTTAAGAACAGACTTTCCTTACCCGACTGCGCAAACGATTATATTTTAGACGGTTTTCCGAGAAATATTTTTCAGGCGGAGGAGCTGGATAAATTCAGCGCTCCGGACGTGGTAATAAATCTCGACGTTTCCGAAAAAACGATTGTCCACCGTATCACGGGCAGACGTGTTTGCCCCGATTGTAAGGCTTCGTATCACACCGATCGCATCGGCAACGAAACCAAATGCGCCAAATGCGGCGGAACGCTTTACGTCAGAGAGGACGACAACCACGATGCCGTCAAAGAAAGGCTTTCGGTTTATAACGTTCAGACAAAACCGCTTATCGATTACTATAAAAAGCAGAATAAGCTTGTAACCGTCTGCGGCGAAGGAACGGGCGAAGAAGTCTTTATCGAAGTGACGAAGGTTTTAAAAAAATGATAACGATAAAAACCGAATCGGAAATCGAACGAATGCGCGTGAGCGGCAAACTCACGGGAAACGTCCTCGAATTGCTCGGAAAGAGCATTCGCGCGGGAATGACTACCGCGGAACTCGATAAAATCGCTTATGATTATATCAAGTCCGTTGGGGGAGAACCTTCTTTCCTTAATTACGAAGGTTATCCCGCTTCTACCTGTATTTCCATTGACGAAAAAGTCGTTCACGGAATACCGTCGGACGAAGTTTACGTCAAAGAAGGTCAAATTGTTTCCGTGGACGTCGGAGTTAAATTCAACGGTTATCACGGCGACGCGGCGAGAACCTTTCTCGTCGGAGAGGTCGCTCCCGAAAAGAAAAAACTCGTAGAAGTTACGCGCGAATGTTTTTTTAAGGCTTTCGAACATTTAAGACCGGGCATGCCGCTCGGAGATATAGGCTATTACGTTCAGAGTCACGCGGAAGCGAACGGCTACGGCGTGGTAAGAGCTTTGGTCGGTCACGGTATCGGAACCGAAATGCACGAAGACCCTTCCGTTCCGAATTACGGGAGAAAGGGTACGGGCATCAGGCTCAGAAGCGGAATGTGCATCGCCATAGAACCTATGATAAACATGGGTACGTGGCAGGTTAAATTCTTAAACGACGGCTGGGGCGTGGTTACCGCGGACGGCAAACCGTCCGCTCATTACGAAAACACCGTAGTGATAACCGATGACGGAGCGGAGATTCTTACGCTGTGAAAAAAGAAAAATTTTCCCGCGGGGATGTGGCGATAAGCCTTAAAGGTCGCGACAAAAACAAATTTTTTATTATAACCGACTTCGATCCGGAAAACGGAATCGCGCTGATAACGGACGGAAGAATCCGTAAAACCGCGCGACCGAAAAAGAAAAACGCAAAGCACTTAAAAAAGATTCAGTCGGCGGTTTGTACCGAACTTGCCGAAAGAATATATAACGGCGAACCCGTGTCCGACCGCAAGGTTAAAACGGCGATAGCTCGTTCAAGTCAAAAAATATAGGAGGAAAAGTTTGTGTCAAAAGACGACGTAATCGAAACCGAAGGCGTAGTCCGCGAAGCGTTGCCGAACGCAATGTTCAAGGTGGAACTGTCCAACGGGCATATTATTACGGCTCATATTTCCGGCAAGCTCCGCCAACACTATATAAAAATTATAGAAGGCGACAGCGTAAAACTGGAAATGAGTCCTTACGATCTGACCAAGGGCAGAATAACCTGGCGCAGCAAATCCTAAAACAAAACAATCCAAGGAGATAAAAAAATGAAAGTTAGACCTTCAGTCAAACCTATGTGCGATAAGTGCAAAGTTATAAAAAGAAACGGCAAAGTTATGGTTATTTGTTCCAAGAACAAGAGCCACAAACAACGTCAGGGTTAAGTGAATCTAACCCGACGGGTTAGAGAGAATACAAGGAGCTTTCGCGCTATGGCCGCACATTCCAAAACGACCGCGGCGCAGGGCATTTATATAAAAAAAACAATTTTTCGAGAAATACGGAGGTATTTGACAAGATGGCACGTATAGCCGGTGTTGATTTGCCTAATAACAAGAGAGTAGAAATAGGTATCACGTATATTTACGGTATCGGACTCCCCACGGCAAAGAAAATCATCAAAGAAACGGGAATCAATCCCGATACGAGAGTTAAGGATTTAAGCGAAGCCGACGTAGCGAAGCTTCGTGAATATATCGAACATCACCTTCACGTAGAAGGCGATTTGCGCAGCGAAATAAGCCTTAATATAAAAAGACTTATCGAAATCGGATGTTATCGTGGCGTTCGCCACAGAAAGAACCTGCCCGTAAGAGGTCAGAGTTCCAAGAGAAACGCGAGAACGAGAAAAGGTCCGCGTCGTACCGTTGCCAAAAAGAAAACGGCAACTATGAGATAAGGAGATAACCGATTATGGCTGCAACAGTAACTAAAAAAGTAGTAAAAAAACGTAAAGACGCCAGAAAAGTCGATAAAGGTCAAGTTCATATTCAGGCGTCGTTCAACAACACGCTCGTTACGATAACCGACCTTCAGGGTAACACGGTTTCCTGGTCGAGCGCAGGTTCTTTGGGCTTTAAAGGTTCAAGAAAAAGCACCCCGTTCGCGGCGCAGATGGCTGCGGAAGCCGCAGGCAAGGTTGCAAGAGAACAGGGTATGCGTCAGGTAGAAGTTTACGTCAAAGGTCCCGGCGCGGGCAGAGAATCCGCTATCAGAGCTTTGGCTAACTGCGATATGGAAGTAACGCTCATTTCCGACGTTTCGCCCATTCCGCACAACGGCTGCAGACCGCCCAAAAAACGCAGAGTATAACGGAGGACAGAAAAAATGGCTAAATATACCGAATCTAAATGTCGTTTATGCAGACGCGAAGGAGCTAAACTTTTCCTTAAAGGCGAAAGATGCTTCAAAGGCGTATGCGCGTTTGAAAAAAGACCCGTCGCTCCCGGTCAGCACGGTATGTCCAGAAAGAAAATTTCCGAATACGGATTGCAGCTTCGCGAAAAGCAGAAATGCAAGAGAATTTACGGAATTTTAGAAGGACAGTTCAGAAAATATTACGAGAAAGCCGATAAAATGAAAGGCATTACCGGAGATAATATGTTGTCGCTTCTCGAAAGAAGACTCGATAACGTTATTTTCAGAATGGGTATCGGCGCGTCGCGTTCGCAGGCTCGTCAGCTCGTAACGCACGCTCATTTCAACGTGAACGGCAAGCCCGTAAACATCGCTTCTTATTGCGTTAAACCCGGCGACGTTATCACCGTTAAAGAGAACAAAAAAGACAATAAATATTTTACCGAAATCAAGTCGATGAAGGTCGGAACGATGCCCAAATGGCTCGAGTTCAATCCCGAAACGCTCGAAGGTAAAATTCTTGCCAACCCCGAAAGAGAAGACATCGACATCTCTATCAAAGAGCATATGATCGTCGAATTGTACTCCAAATAATTAAGGGTAACTTCGCAAGACAATCAAAAAAACTAAATATTTTGATCCGTTGGTTTCACGCGGGGGGAAAGTCGCGGTTTTCCACGCCGTTACAAGAATTCCCGCGCGAAACTATATCGGAACTATTTTTTAAGGAGGTAAATTTCTTATGATGGAAATTGAAATGCCAAAAATAGCAGTGGAAGAAAACGAAAACAGAAGTTATGCGAAAATCGTCGTCGAACCTTTGGAAAAGGGCTTCGGCTTGACGCTCGGCAACGCTTTGAGAAGAATACTTCTCTCCGCGCTCCCCGGCGTAGCGATTCAGAATATCAAATTTTCGGAAGATTTGGGAATAAAACACGAGTTCTCGTCCGTTCCCAAGGTTAAAGAGGACGTTACCGAAATAATCCTTAACTTAAAATGCGTCGCTATTAAGTCGTCGTGCCTCGATAAGGATTATAAAAAGACCGTAAAGCTGTTCAAAGAAGGACCTGCAATCGTAAAAGCGGGAGATATTTCCTGCGACGCAGAGCTTGAAATTCTTAACCCCGACCTCTATATCTGCACCGTTGACGAAGGCGGAAAGATAGATATGGAGCTTACCGTAGGCAAGGGCAGAGGTTATCAGGCGGCTCACGAACACAAAACCGATATTATCGATAATATCGCGATAGACAGTATTTACACGCCCGTCAAAAAGGTAAGTTACAACGTTACCGCAACGCGCGTAGGTCAGAGCGTAGACTTTGATAAACTCACGTTGGAAATCTGGACGAACGGCGCGTTCTCCGGCAGAGATATCGTTTCTCTCGCCGCCAAGATTTTGGAAGAACACACAAAAATGTTCGTTTCTTTGTCGGAAGTCGGCAATATCGGAATTCTCGTTCCGCCCGAAGAAGACAAAAAGACGAGAATACTCGAAATGACTATCGAAGAAATGGATTTATCGGTTCGTTCTTACAACTGCTTGAAGAGAGCGAATATCCATACGGTAGAAGATTTAACCAAAAAAACCGAAGACGATATGCTTAAAGTCCGCAATCTCGGCAAAAAATCTCTCGACGAAGTTATTTATAAACTCGAAAGCTACGGCTTGAAGTTGCAGGACAAGGAGGATTAAAAAAATGGCAAGAAAATTAGGAGTTAACGCCACCCAGAGAATGGCGCTTATAAAAAATCAGGCTTCCGCGCTTTTATGGCACGGCAAGATAGAAACCACCGAAGCGAGAGCCAAAGAAGTTGAAGCTTACGTTGCTAAAATTCTCACTCTTGCGGTAAATTCTTATACCGACACCGTAGAATCGGAACAGACCGTCGTTGACGCAAAGGGTAAAGAAACCAAGAAAACCCTTATCAAAGACGGCACGAAAAAGCTCAACGCAAGAAGAAAAATCATCGCTATGGTGAACGACCTTCAGGAAGTGAAAGGCTTTAAAGAAAGCAAGCCCGACTTTAAGAAGAGAACCAAAGCCGTAAAAAGCCCGCTTGTAGAAAAGATTTTCGACGAATACGCGCCCAAATACGCTACCCGTAAAGAAGAAAACAACGGTATCGGCGGCGGCTATACCAGAATTTATAAGTTAGGCGTTCGCAAAGGCGACGCTGCGGAAAAAGTTCTTATCGAACTCGTAGACTGATAAACTTTACAATTGAACACAAAAACGCTCGGCTTCTGCCGAGCGTTTTTTCGTGCGCGATTATTGAACGGGGATTGCCGAGGCTTTTTCAAAGCCTCGGCAATAACAAAATAGGGGCAATGACAGCGCGGGGTGTCGTGGTGACTACATACTGTCATTCCGAGGAAAGGCGAAAATCGCCTTGACGTGGGAATCCCATAGGGCGCTGTGGTATGGATAGA
>ULRP01064959.1_pt1 | contig 27485 bp, 19 predicted proteins | sample 1955521 | NCBI WGS metagenome assembly ULRP01 (sample SAMEA4835685, study PRJEB28245) | human gut metagenome | biome: gut microbiome; material: fecal sample | place: Denmark | collected 2008
ATATTCGATACAGTTAACATATTCTTTAATCCTTATAATAAGTAACTAGAACTATTGGGTCTCTATATTTCCAATCATTGTTATCATATCCCGATTCACTAAAATAAAAGAATAATTTATTCTCATATTTATCGTCAATTTTATTCAAATCAGATAATTTAATATCAAAGCCTATAACCGCCTGACTATATTCAGTATCCAACTTTCCTGGAACATGTTCATATCTTTTTTCTCCTAAACATCTATATGAATCTTTAGGACCATTATAAAGATGAATATACTGATAACCATCATTTATTTCTTTTATATCCATGTATAAAGAAATATGGGCTCTCTTATATCCAAATGCACGAATAAATCTACAAGTATAGTCACCTTTGCCATTATCCAAATCAAAGCAAACTAAAGGATCAGATTGAAGCCCTTTTTTTGTATAAACTGTACCTTCACAATTAATAAGAGAATCAAAATATTCAACATTATCTCGATGTTCAGGCACAAATAACTCAGATGAAATATAGTAATTGTAATTAACGTCGCTATAATAACGACTAGCATAAGACCTGAAATATGATTTTAATTTTTCAATGTTAGATGAGGTACTTAAATTAGAAGGAAGCAAATTCCATACAGGAATCAATCCGTCTTGACTAGAACCAATAAGCCCACTTTTATCACTCAATGACTTTGTCCAACTTTGAAACGCAGTAGAGAAATTATTAATTCCAGTAGCTGAAAAGGCTTCTCCTCCTGTTGCATTAACACGAAATTGTTCTTTTACATGAGTAGCATTTATACCTGTAGCGTTTTTAAAAGAATAACTAAAATTGCTTCCAGCTTCAACGCATCCTTCAATTCCGGCTTTAATACTGCTATCCAGTTCAGCTTTAACATCCCCACCTAAGTAGCAATCATTAGATATAAGCGAATAATAAGCTTCAACCTTTCCGCCAAATATTCCTTTAGCTATTAAGTGAGTTCCAAATGTATCAAAAAAAGAAGAATAATTTAGTTTTCCATTCAACACATTTGATAAAGCTTCTATATATTCTGGAGTTAAATGGTTTCGAATATCAGTTAAATTAGATGAATACTTAGGAAGTGAAATCTCATAATTTTTATATAAATAGTTTAAACAATAGAAGTACTCCGATGCTGCATTTCTATAATTCATATTAGCACTTACTTTAAAACCATCACTTAAATTAGCTGTAAATACATCATAAGTACCACCTATGTTACTTGAAAAAGAAAATTTTGCATCAAAAGAAGACAACAATGATTCAAATGAATTATCGCTCATAGAAAAAGAATCTGAATATAGAAGAGGCTTTACACTTTGATTAGCAAGAGTATTCTTTAACCAGTCTTCATCCAACATTGGTGCACCATCTTTAACATCTTCAGCATCCAAATATTTAGATTTAACAACATCTATAGAATAACCAACACCAAAAACATTATTATTGTCATTAGAAACAAGAGCTGTTTTATCTTTTGCTCTTCTAAAATTATCAAACAAGCGGCTCGACTCTTTATTCAAATCAGCATCAACGCCAAAGTTAAATAAGAATGAACATAATAAGATAGACCCAATTATTTTCTTTAAAGCTGACATAATTAAATTCCCCTTTTCAATATTATACTACCAGTTGGATTTAATAATAGAATAAATTGATAAATCTACTTGTTGTTAAAAAAAGAAAGCACAATATTCTTTTCTTTCTTAGTTACTCCACCATAATAATATTTATAAAGAGTCTTAAACGATCCGTCGGTAAAAGATTTCTTTCCCTTAGAAATTAAAATATAATCTCCTATAAATTCATCGAATAATTCATGATTGCTACCATATCCAAATATGTTTTCTCTATAGACTTGTTCTTTATTATAAAGCTCAAAGTATTTTGAAAAATGAGTCCTAAAACATTTTTCGAATTCTTCTTTCTTTCCTTCTTTAACTCTAAAGCTAGCAAATCTAGGACTGATAGAAAATCTAGGCTCGACCAAAGTATCTATAAAATCAGGATATTTTCTAATATCAATCCAAGAAGTTTTAACAGATCCATGATCACCGACCACAATAAATAAAGTCTCTGGATTTCTTTCAGTCAAAGTCTTTATAGACTCATCCAGCACTTGAATAGAAGTTTTAGTTTTAACAGAACGATATCCATTCTCTAGAATATCATTTTGCAATTGTGACCATCTCGCTAAAATGAAAGAAACACCGCTTGATTGTATTTTTTCTTCTATAGCCGAGAAGAATAAACCACTGCTGATTTTCCCTTGTGCATTAATATATTTACGGCTATCCAAATAAACAGCAGCATCTTTTTTTCCTTTTATTACGCAAATGTTTTGCAACAAATTTAATTTAGATTTATAGAACTCATCATGATCAGTTAAAAAAGATCTAGTAGATGTACCTTGAATTACTTTATCTACCATATTTACATACTGGTTTGTTTTAGAGAAATATTGAACTTCTCCCAGTCTTCCTTCATAGCAAGGATATGTTCCATAAAGAAGAGCATCATTATTGCAAAAAGAACAAGTTGGATAAACAGATTCTAAAGAAATAGGCTGTTTTGAATGAAGAAAAGGCGATTTATTTTTTGTTTTTTTATAAACGTATTCACTCCATCCTTCAATCAATAAAACACAAAGTTTCTTTCCTCTATTTTTATCATTTAGAAGGACTTCATCAACATCAGGAAAAGAATCCGGATGCGGACCAGAGATTCCGAAATATTTAAAGATAGAATTTGATAAATTTATTAATGTTCTATCCTTAGAAAGTCTATAAATACTCATAGATTTCTCCCTCTATTAAATATGGATTTCTTCTTTTTATTCTTATTACCATCTTGTTCAAACAAAGAAGTGTTGTCGTTTATATCATCATCTTTATGCTTTAGATTAGAAAAGGCAAATACTAGAATCAAGCACAATAGTACTCCAGCAAAGATGAATCCACATAAAGTTATAGATTTAACTTCTTGTGTATATTCAGGTGGAATGGACGAATCGATAAATTCACCATGTCCAAAATAACTTCCTATAATCGATCCTAACATCAAGCCTATAAATAATCCACCAATATAATCCTTAACGATACTAAATAATTTTTTATAAGGATAGTAAAACACTATTAAATTTAGCAGCATTCCAATAATCATAATCGCAATCAATCCAATAGATTTTGTTATTTCAACTTTATCAGGAATATTAATCATTATTGTTTCTAATGTCGAAGACATACCAAAAATGTTAGATATTGAATGAATAGGTAATCCTGGGATCAGTACTGCAAATCCCATAACAAATCCAAACACCAAACAAGACAAATATTCATTTTCTATCAAAGGTTGATTGCTACTCTTATTCAAAAAGAAAGTCATAACAAAAGACATTGCCATTCCAACAATGAGTAAAGTTGGAAACAGTATATTTTCTAATGTCGTTTTGTCTTTCTTCTTAACCTCTTTTATCAAAGAAGCGATGATAAGACCTAAGCTTGCAATTCCAAACAATAAAAATGTCGCCAATGGAAATTTATCTTCAAGATAATTAACACCCATTATCAATCTTGGTAAAGTTCCAATGATCAATCCTAAAATAGCTAATAAAGCACACCAAATCCATCTTATCTTCGACTTTTTGGTAAGGCTGTTATTTAAGAATCCGGAAGTATATAAAACTCCATAGTTTCCCATAGGAGTTAATGAGAACAATCCACCGAGAAGACCACTCATAAAAGACTTTGTTAAAGATTCTTTTTTCTCTTCCATCTCAATTCCTCCTAAATCATTATTAAATTATAAGACTAGTTTATCAATATTTATTAAAGGTATACGCATTATCAACTTTTATGAAATCCCTAATATGAACTATATTTATTTCCCTTTGATATAATTATTCAGCATTGAGGGTTGAATTATGAAAATAATAGCAGGATTAGGAAATTTTGGTCTTGATTATGTTGGAACAAGACATAATATGGGATTTGAAGTCGTTGAAGGATTAGCTGAAGACTTAGGATTATCTTTGGACAAAGTCGATTTCCAAGGTAGATATGTCAAAGCTAACATTGAAGGTGAAACTGTATTTATAGTTGAGCCATTGACTTATATGAACTTATCTGGAACTTGCATTGTTCCATTAATGCGTTACTATAAAATTCCTGTGGAAGATTTAATAGTCATCTGTGATGATATGGCCATCAAACCAGGAGAATACAGAATTAAAATCAAAGGCTCATCTGGCGGACAAAAAGGATTACAAAATATCATAGATAATTTAGGAACTACTGAATTCAAGAGAATTAGAATCGGAACAGGAGAGCCTAAAACAAAAGCAGAGACTGTCGATTATGTTTTAGGAAAGCCATCTAAGGAAGATAGAGAATTGATCAATAAAGCTGAAGATGAAGCTATTGAATTCCTTCATTTGATGATTAAATTCGGATTTCAACGTGCTTTGAGCTTAATGTCTGCAAAGAAATCAAAGGAAAACAATGCCAAGTAAACTAATAAATTTAATATCACAATATTTAAAAGACAGTCCACAAATTCAGTCCATCGATGATGGACAAGATTTTGTGACTTCAAATTTGCAAAGTCTAGCCCTACAAATAGTCACAGCTTATAACAATAATCCTTCAAAGATTGCTTTAGCCTTCCCTTCTTTATATGATGTTCAACTCTTCTCAGATTATTTATTAGACTTTTTACCTAGTGAAAAAGTAGCTATTTATCCTAAAGATGAGATTCTTAGATTAGGAAACACTTCTTCATCCAAAGAAATGGCTAGAGAAAGACTTAGAACACTATATCGAATTAGAAACAGCGAAAACATAATAGTTTTATTCAACTCTGCAGCTTCACTATCACCGATAGATTCACCTGAATTATTTGATGATGTCGCATTTGATATAGAAGTAGGTGAAGTGATAGATAGAGATGAATTAGTGTCCAAACTATCTAACGAAGGATACAGCAGAGTCAATTGGGTAAACAGCGGCTTTGAATATGCTGTAAGAGGAACCATTTTAGATGTTTTTTCACCTTCTTACGACCTACCTATTCGTATCGAATTAGATGATGACAAAATTGATTCAATTCGACTATTTAGTCCTTTAACATTAAAGAGTGAAACACAGCTTACAAAAGCCACAATTTTACCAGCGAGTGAAAGACCAGTAAATCAAGAAACTGCAATAAAAGCTAAAGAATTAATGCTTAAAGATTTGAAATCCATAAAGGATTCAAATCTAAAATTAGAAATTGATGAAAAGATCAAAGATATTGAAATATCATCAGAGAATGCTATCAAAAGCGGAATAGTATTAGATGCCGATGAATCTTTATTTCCATATTACGATGTCAAAAAGGGAACCATCATCAATTATCTCAAACAATATAAGATATTCATGGTTTCACCAAAGCAATTTTATCAAAGCCAAAATTCATTTAAGGAAGATGAAATATCTTATTTTGCTGACAGCAAAACAAAAGGATTATCTCTACCTTTAGAAAGTATATATGAACTTCCTAGTGTAGCCAATAGAGAAGCACACTATAAGAAAATAGAATTAAATTCATTGGAATCCAATGATGGAATATGTGAAATACCTGTTACAAATTCGAATTTAAATCAATCTGGCATTTTATTAGAAGATGCAAAAAGATTGAACTTGAAAACATATGCTTGTTTAGATGATAAGACCATTCCAACTTACATTAATTATTTAAATGAATCATCCTATCCTTATTCTATGGATTCAAGTATAGAAAACGGAGTTACTATCCTTTCTTCTAGCCTGACCAAAGGATTTAGAATCAAAGATAAAGCCGAGTTTTTATCTTCAGCTGAAATCTTTGGAGTAGCTTTAAAAAAATCAAGATTCTTGACTCGTTATAAAGACTTTAAACCTATTAAAAAATATTCTGATTTAGTCAAAGGCGATTATGTAGTTGAAGAGAAAAACGGAATTGGAATCTTTGAAGGAATTCAGCAATATAAAGGTTTGGACTATATAACTATCGAATATGCCGATCAAGCTACTTTGATGGTTCCAATTAAAAATTTTAACAATATAAGAAAATATGCTGGTTCAGAAGCAAATAGACCATCATTAGATACAATCGGTGGAGCTACTTGGGCTAGAAAGAAAGCTAAAATTAAATCAAGAATGACCTTCTTAGCCGACAAGCTTCTAAATATTTATTCCGAAAGAGAAAGAATAAAAGGAATTGCATATAAATCAGACCCAGTCGAAGAAGGAAATTTTGCAAAAGATTTCCCTTATCCTTTAACTTTATCTCAAAACAAAGCTTGGAACGACATATCAGCAGATATGGAAAAACCACATCCTATGGATAGACTGATAGCTGGAGATGTTGGATTTGGAAAAACAGAATTAGCTTTCAAAGCAATATTTAAAGCTGTGATGAATGGATATCAGGCTGCTTTATTATGTCCTACAACAGTACTTTCAAGACAGCATTTTGAAGTAGCAAAACAAAGATTCAAAGACACTGGTGTAAGAATTGGAATATTGAATAGATTCAATAGCTCCAAAGAAGAAAAACAAACTCTAGAAGATTTAAGCGCAGGAAAAATAGATTTGGTCATCGGAACACACAGACTTCTATCTCAAGATGTTAAGTTTAAAGAATTAGGACTTCTAGTAGTCGACGAAGAACAAAAATTTGGAGTGGCACAAAAGGAAAGAATTAAAGAAATCGCTAAGAATTTAGATGTTCTATCATTGTCAGCAACTCCTATTCCTAGAACATTGCAAATGTCATTGTTAACTATAAGACCTATGTCTATTTTGGAAGATGCACCTCAAAATAGATTGCCGGTAAAAACATATGTTTGCCAAGAAAATGATGGATTAATCAAAGAAGTCATTTCCAGAGAATTAGCAAGAGACGGACAAGTTTATTTCCTTCATAACAGAATAGATACAATTTATTCCGTCGCTGGAAAACTAAAGAAGATGTTTCCTAATATCACAGTCGGTGTAGCTCATGGTTCGATGGATGCAAATCAAATTGCGGATGTCATGAATGATTTCTACGACAAAAAAATAGAAATATTGGTCTCAACTTCAATTATCGAATCAGGTTTGGATGTTCCAAATGTAAATACTATTATTGTGGAAGACTCACAAAATTTCGGATTGGCTCAGCTCTATCAAATCAAAGGGAGAGTCGGAAGATCAAATAGATTGGCATATGCATATTTATTATATAGGGACTACGATAGAATCAGTGATGAAGGTAGAAAGAGACTGAAAGCATTAAAAGATTTCACTGAATTAGGATCCGGATATAAAATTGCTCAACAAGACTTGGCGATTAGAGGCAGTGGAAATATTTTAGGCTCAGAACAAGCAGGATTTGTAGACTCATTAGGTTATGAGACTTATACGAAATTATTAAAAGAAGTGATAGAGCAAAAACGAGCTAACGAGAAGGGAATCAAGTTAGCTCAAAAGAAGCCCACAAAGTTCAACTTGTCATTTACTTTAGATGCACATATTCCTACTGATTATGCATCTTCAACCGATAGAGTCAATTTGTATAGAGAAATACAAGATTGCACAGAAGAGAACGAATTAAATGATTTGATTAAGACCATAAGAGATTCTTATGGACCGTATCCATTAGAAGTTAGAAATTTATTTAAAAAAAGACTTATTGAAATAACTTTAAATAACGATGAATTATTTATAGGATTTGAGGAATTGATGGAATCATTTAAATTAACTTTAACAGAAGCCTTCTCTAATGTAAAAAATGTCAAAGAGAAATTAGAGATGTATCTAAGTCCTATAAGAGACTCAATCAAAGAGATTAGATTTATCGATCGACATTTCATCTTAGGATTGAGAAGAACATCATCCTATTTAGATGATCTATTTTATCTAGTTAGAGTATTATCAAATATATTCGATGGGCATAATAGACCTACTAAGCTTATTGATGATGAAGAAGATTAAATATAAAATATATATGAGGGTTTAAATATGAAAAATGATGGATTTATTAAAGTAGCCGCTATTACATCCAATGTTCATCTAAATGATATAAATTCGAATGTAAATGATATAGTTTCAAAAGCTAAAGAAGCTAATGAAATGGGTGCTAAAATTATTACCTTCCAAGAATTAGCTTTGACTGGTTACTCTCTTCAAGATATGTTTGCTCAATCCAACACTTTAGAAAAAGCTAAAGAAGGCTTGATTGAAATAACAAACAAGACAAAAGATTTGGATTTGTTAATGGTAGTCAGTCTTCCTTATTCGTTTAAAGGGAAGATTTATGATACAGCAGCAGTTATTTCTAAAGGTAAGATACTTGGAATAGCAACTAAAAAATATCTTCCAAATTACAATGAATTCTATGATGCTAGATATTTCACTCCATCATTTGATGAAAATGAAGTAACCGAAATAGATGGAAATCTAATTCCTATCGGACAAAAACTATTATTTCACTGCAGAGAAATTGAGAATTTAACAATCGGAATCGAAATCTGTGAAGATTTATGGACTCCAGATACACCTTCTACACATCATGCAATGAACGGAGCTACATTAATCTTGAATCCATCCGCTTCAAATGAAATGGTCGGAAAAGAAAACTATAGAAAATCACTAATTAGTTCTACTTCCGCTAGATTAATTTGTGCTTATGTATATGCTGGAGCAGGTGAAGGAGAAACTTCTCAAGATGTAGTTTATTCAGCACCTTTAATAATCGCCGAAAATGGAAATATATTAGGCGAGAAAAATGATTTTAATAATCATATCATGGTAAAAGATATCGATGTGGATTTATTAGCCTTTAGAAGAAGACAAATGACTACATATTCTTATAAACAAGAAAAAGGTTATCAAACTATCGATTTCAGTTTGACAGATTCATATAGCAAATCATTAGATAGAATATTTGTCAAATCACCTTATTTAGATATATCGAGTAAGAATCTCGAAGACAATTTAAATACTATATTCAATTGTCAATCACATGGATTGATGAAAAGAATCCAAGCTACTCATTGCAAGACTGTAATAATAGGTGTTTCAGGTGGACTAGATTCAGCTTTAGCATTATTAGTAGCCTATAAAGCTTTTAAAGATTTAAACAAAGATGTTAAAGATATTATCGCTATATCAATGCCTTGTTTTGCCACTACCGCCAGGACTAGAAACAATTCAAAAATACTAGCTGAAACATTAGGTGTAACATTCAAAGAAATAGATATATCAAATACAGTAAAATCACATTTAAAAGATATAGATCACCCCTTAGATTTGTATGATGCAGCCTATGAAAATGCTCAAGCAAGAGCTAGAACTTATGTCTTGATGGATGAATCAAACTATAAAAGTGGAATAGTTATAGGAACTGGAGATTTATCTGAGATTGCCTTAGGCTGGGCTACTTATAACGGAGATCAAATGAGTATGTATAACGTCAATGCATCCGTTCCTAAAACTGTTGTGAAAGAAGTAGTTAGAATGGTTGCAAATAATGAAAAAGAATCAAATCCATTACTATCAAAAACACTAATAGATATTTTAGATACACCTATAACTCCTGAACTCGTCCCATCGAAGAGTAAAAATGAAATAAGTCAAATTACAGAAGATATCATAGGTCCATATATTCTTCATGATTTCTTCTTATATCACTTCTTAAGAAATGGATATCAACCTTTAAAGATATTAAGAATTGCTGTTATTGCTTTTAAGGATATGTTCAACGAAGAAACTATCAAGAATTGGTTAAAACTCTTCTATAGAAGATTCTTTGCAAGCCAATTCAAGAGATCCGCAGCACCTGACGGAGTAAAAGTTGGAAGTGTCTCGTTAAGTCAAAGAGGTGACTTAAGAATTCCATCTGATTTGTTGAATGTAGATTTCTTAAAAGATTTAAAGTGATTTTATAATAGACACCAGTTTAAAAGATAATACCTTATTTTTTATCCATAAAAATTTATTATCTTGTTGTAAAATAAAAAAGATTTTATAAGGCTCCAAAAAGAGCCTTTTAAAATGCCTTAAAGGAGGGTAATGAATGACTGAAAAAGTTATATTGGTCTGCACTGAATGCTTATCCAGAAATTATTCTGTGAATAAGAAAAAAGATAGTACAAAACGCTTTGAAGAAAAGAAATACTGTCCACGTTGCAACCGCCATACCCTTCATAAAGAGACGAAATAGGAGGCGCTATGAAAAAAATTCGCAAATATTTTAAAGGTGTTGCCGAAGAGGCTCATCGTGTTCGTTGGCCTTCAGCCAAAGAACTTTGGCCAGCCGTTGGAGTCGTCATCGGCGTGACCGTAATTTGTGCTATCGTTTTAGCCATTTCTGACTACCTTGCTTTGGAAATTCTTAGAGCTTTCCAAAGAGTCAATCCAAACACCAGCTCAACATCAGGCTCAGGTACTGAAGCAGCTGCCAATGCTATTTTGAGTGTAGTTAAATATATAGGAGGTAAATTCTAATGTTGAATGAAGAAGAATTAGATACTAAAGAAACTAGTGTCGAAAACAATAATTCCGAAACAAAAAAGAAAGATTTAGGCGAAAAGCAATGGTACGTTGTTAGTACCTATACTGGAAGAGAAAAACAAGTCGCTGAATCTCTTGAAAGACGTAGTGTTAATTTAAACTTAAAAGACTATATTTTTAGAATCGTTGTCGCCCAATACGAAGAAGATGGAAAAGATAAGAATGGAAAGCCTAATGGAAAGAAAGTCATAAAGAACTTCTACCCTGGATACATCTTCATCGAAATGATTATGGACGATAAAGCTTGGTACATGGTCAGAAACACACCAGATGTCACAGGATTCGTAGGATCATCCGGAGGTGGAGCAAAACCTTTCCCTGTTCCTCGTGAAGAAATAGAGCCTGTTTTAAAGAGAATGAAGATTACTGATGATGATATGTTCACCGGATACAAAGTTGGCGATACAGTAAAGGTTCTCAGCGGCACATTCGAAAACTCAATCGGTCAAATTACTGCAGTAGATCAAGATAAGAATGAAGTGACTTTGAGAATAATGTTCTTCGGACGTTTCACAGAGATTACATCTTCATTTGACGACATAGAAGAAATAAAGTAATAGAAAAACTCCCAGATGGGAGTTTAAGGGGGTGTAGCTCAGTTGGGAGAGCGTATCGTTCGCAACGATGAGGTCGCGGGTTCGATCCCCGTCATCTCCACCATCTTAGAAAAACGCCTATAATGCCCTAGCATTATAGGTTATTTTTTTACCAAATCTTACTGATTTGTGTTCGTTATGTCGTATCCTAAAATCTTCGTGTCCTGTTGTAAGCAGCAAAAATAGTCAAAAATGCCTATAAAAGTTCGAACCACCGCAATACGCACACCGCAATAGCACTTCGGGGTTCGAACATTAAAATAGCCATCAGTCCTACAAGTCAAATCATTTAAAACCCACAACTATCGAAAAATTTTTGTTTCTGACAGAAAATTAACCAAAAACTTGTCTACATCAAGAACTTCGGTGACGTCGACACCTGGATCAATACCCAGATTAAGGCGAACATAAACACACTTAAGAACGTATCTACCAAAGCATAATAAAAAGCCGCTTGATCCTATTAGTTATTGTAGGATTGGGCGGTCTATTTTTATTCGACCTTTTTTTCAACGGCCTTTGCTATCCTAGAATTTTTGTAATAATAAAAAGTGTAGTATTTTCCTTTTTCTAAGAAAGAACCAACATTAAGGGAAATATGTTGCTTTTTTGCGGTTTCAATAACGGGAGTATCGTCGATTTGAATGCCCGACTCTGGTTCTCTGTTTTTTTCAAAGCCAACCACAACACCTTCTATTATTGAAAAATGGTCATTTCTAAAATCATTCCAGTCCTTAATCAACGGAATACTGTTTTTAATGCAAAAATATAATAAAATTAAGGCAGATACTGCAATTATGACAATACAAATAACTCCTATTAAAGTACCTTGGTCAAGTAGTGAATTCCAATAGCAACACAAAAAAACAATTAAAACAATTGTGATTAAATAGCCAAACAAATTAATAAACCAATATGCTTTATAAAGATTTTTCAAGGATAACTTATCTTTAATTCTTAACATATTTACATTGTATCAAAAAAGATGTGTCATTACAAGAATGACACATCCTTCTTTGAAATGATTTAGGTTTAATTATTTAGGGAAAACCATATTACTTTGCTTGTACCACGTCCAAATGGTTTCCATTGTGAAGGCATTGTATATGTTAGGCCTCTAGTTAATATGTCGTAAAATAATTTCTCTCCATTAAAGTTATCTTGATGGCCGAATGCCATTTTAGATATCTGCGTTAGAAGAGGGTTAATGACAATATCAATAAAAGGCTTGGCAAACACTTTCCCAATCCCTCCTGTGATAAATGCGACTGCATATTCCTCGATGGTTCCCATCGGAGCTCCACTTATACTATAGGCAAATAAATCAGATATAAATTTATTTCCTACAGAAGTCAATCCACTTGATATTAGACCAGCGCCACCAATGCCAACGATTGCACCAATTGTTCCGCCAAGCAGAGCACCACATAGCGTTCCGCCAAAATAATCTCCAATAGATACACTCCCATTAAATACTTGGCCATCATCTTTATAGTCATTAACTACCTGTGTCGTGAAACCAATAGCTGCACCCGCTATTACACCAATTAATAGTGCCGTTAAGAAGAAATTTCCACTTGGATCAACATTCATAACTGGGTTATCTCCACAGTACATGTAGAGGTTCAACCCGTTAATTTGGGACTTGGTTTCATCCAAGATAGATAATTCATCTGGAGAAATGAATCTACCCATAGCAGAGGAGTAGTATCTAGCGTTTAGGTAATACCAACCGGTTTCGACATCGAAGTAATAGCCACGATATCTGAATGGGTTGACATCGCCAATCTTCTCATCAGTATGGTTGATTACCTCATGGTTTCCATATGCGTCGTAATGGTATTCAGCAACAAGGCTGAAACTGTCCTTTCGATAGATTCTCAAGACATCTCCTTGGATATTTCTTTCATAGATGTATTCGACACCATTGAAAGCAAAACCAATGAGCTTGTCAGAAGAATAACGATAGATGATTTCCTTGCCATCAGATTTTTCGGCAAGAATCTTATTGTTGAGGAGAGAATATGTGGTCTTGACTCCATCAACAGTTTTACTCGTCCTAATACCATTCAAGCCATAGGTGTAGGCTATATCATCGTATCCGATTAGCTTGCCTTTCTTATTCCAAGCAAGCTTATGATCGCCGATGGTAGTAGGCCTGCCCATGACATCGTAGGAGATTTTCTCGCCATTGAAGTTGATGAGCTGATCCTTATTACCTTTAGACGCGTAAGTGTAAGAAGTAATAGTTGGGGAATAGAGTCTATCCTCAAGAGAGTATTTGTATTCTTTCTTGAGCAAGATGTTTCCACCGGCATCGTATTTATAGACAACGGTTTTGTCTAAAACAGGATTATCCTCTCTGACGAGTCTTCCTAGTTCGTCATATTGATAACGGGTTTCATACTCGTCTCTCTTGATAGAGGTGATATTGCCAGATACATCATATTCGTATTCAGTGGTACTGATAGCGTCCCCAATGCGAACATCATGCTCCTTGACTAAATCGAGAGAGTTTTCGCCATATCTCAGATACTCAATGCTTTCGTCGACGAGAGGACGTTCGCCATCAAGAAGCTCTTTTCTAGTGACTCGGCCTAAAGCATCGTATTCGAATCGATGTTTGGTATCGCCAATAGAAACTGCTTTGATTTGATCCTCTTTGCCTTCGGCGTATTCGAATGCCGTAGTCGTGACGACGCTTCCATCGGTCTCGGTCTTGGCGGCCACTCTTCCATGATCATCGTAAGTGATGTCTTCTCGAGTGGTCATTCCGTCGACTTTATACTCGTTGGAAACAATCTGGTCCTCGACGTTGTAGGCAGTTGTCACTGTTTCCTCGCCAGAATTCCTGTCGACCTTTACCAAACGGTCTCTGTCGTCATATTCATAGACGATAGAATCACCATCATTCGTGGTCGTTGAAATCAGGTCGCCGTCTTTGTCAGTAATGGTTACAGATTTGAAACCATCGGCAAAGGTAGTAGTGACTTTTTCCCCGTTAGTGACGGTTCCGTCAGAGTAGTTGTCTTCATACTTACTGACTGCAAGCTCCGCACCATTGAGCTTAGTAGAGATTTTTCTACCCTTATTGTCCAAGACATAGGAGAGCTTGACACCATGGTGAGCAAGACTTACTAGATAATTTGCTACATATCCATATTGTGTCGCGTTATCTTGTCCGTTTGCGTCACTTGCCATCTCGGTCATAAGGCCGGTGTTGAAATCATAGCCATATACCATGACCTGGCCACTAGGGTGCTTGATAGATGAAACGACGTCGGTACCTGGAAGGTAAATAGCTTTTTCTTGAGGATAGTTGCCGTTTTTATCACGCATAACCCCTTCGAATTCGGTCGCGTTTCCCTCTTCGTCGTATTTTGTTCTAGAGACCTTAGCCAAAGACGAGTTAGCTTTGTTGTATTCTTTAGTCTCGATGGCATTTCCCTTTTCATCGTAATAGGTTTCCTTGCAGTTTCCGTCCCCGTCCTCTTCGTAGATAGGACGTCCGCTTGCATCGAATAGAGCCCTAGATGTCTTGGTAACGCCATAACGATCGGTTGTGACACAAGAAGTAGGGTTGTCACCATCGAAATCGCTGAATTTAGTATCCGCGTCTCTTGTGGTAGAGGAAACGACGTGATCTTCTTCGTCATATTTGTTAATGGTGGCGTCTGCACGATAGATTCCGATTTTCCCCAAAGTATCAAGCTTAATATTCTTAGAGAAGACAATGGTGATGGTGATAGTTCCGGTCCTGTCTTTGACAAGAGCAGGCACAGCGATGATCCCATGTGGAATTTTCTTGAACTTGAATGAATTTTTGATTCCATCAACATCGACCATAAGCTCGGCGGTGTTGTTTTTTGTTTGGTTTGGATCGACGCCGGAGAAGTCTAGGCTGAGAGCGAGCATTTCGCGGTTGGCGAGCCTTGAAACGTCAATCCCTCCATCGCCCAGCTTAATCATCTTTTCGATTTTTGAAGCGTTATTGCCTTGCAAAGCAATCTCTCCCAAAAGATTCTTGACTTCATAGGACAGTTCAAGAAGTTGATTGTCGCCGTCGTAGCAGTTTACAGAAACAGTATCCTTAGAATCATCATCCTCATCACGATATGTTTGACCGATGAGCCTGCCTTCGTAGTCAAGATGATAGATATCGATGGTTTTTGCTTCTATGTTTTCAACATCAATGTAATCTCCAGTGTTCTCAATCAAGGTAGTGGATAAGACTTCTTCGTCCTTTGGCTCGACGCCGGTTTCGGAGATGGAACCGACAGACGATTTATTGGTAACCGACGAGACCATGAAATCGCTCCAGGTAAATCCGAACGATTGCCCCTTTTTGTCTTTGATGTTAGTGAGCCTTTTTTCGTTATCAAAAGTGAAAGTGGTGGATTCTGCCTCACCCTTTTCGTCTCTTTTGGTCATGACGAAAGTATTAGAAGAGCATTTGAATTTTGTCTTTCTACCAGTTGCATCGACGACGTAATCGAGCTCATTTTCTTTATTATAATGAAGCACAATTCTTTGCTTTTCAGAAGAAATCTCGACAAGTTTATCGTCGACATAGGATAGACTAATTTCGTTTTCGTAATGATCAGAAAGGTAGACTAGCTTTCCGTAATAGTCGAATCCGAGAAGGTTGCCTTCCTTGTCGTAGATATAGTCCTGAACGCCTTCTTTTTGAGCTTCGATGTAGGATTCCTTCAATTCATACAAGTTATTGAGCTGAACTTGGTAGTCATTGATTTTCTCGTAAACCTTTTGCAAAGCAGCGTTTTGCTCGTCAATCTGTCTTTTAATGCTGGCAACTTGGAATTTGTAAGACTCTTCCTGATAGCTTTCGGATTTAGAACGCGCTTTTTCAGAATATGTAACGTAGTCTTCGTTATCATCTTCATTTCCAAAATCGATATACTTTTCATTAATTTGAGTTGCTCGATTTTGATTGTATGAAGCACTGTTATTCAGAGAATTAAGTTCCGATTGTTTGCTGAGCTGAGAATTCAACGAAGCAATCGAACTAGAATAAGAATCACATTGGCTTTGAAGATCCTTAATGTAATCCTCACATTGCTTAATCTGAGAATTTACGTTAGTGATATCCTCGTTTTCATAATAATCAGGAATGTCGGTATCGCTTGCCACATCAACATTGGTAAAACATTCGAGTTCTATTTCATAATCGTTTGAATCAATAGAAGTAACGTTCACTGCCGCAGTGCCATAAGCGAACTCTGCTTCGTAAAGAGTATCAATTCCACAAACGAAGTATTTGCCATCTTTATAAAGCAGCTCACATTCTATTTCGACAGAAGTAAGAGAAGTAATTGGATTGAGGCCTTTTTCATAGGCTTTTCCGTCTTTGAAATAGACATCTTTAATAGAAAGAATCTTGGTTGCAGTGAACTTCTTCAATGTAGCCTTGGTATATTCAGGGAAGATTTCTTTATAGGTTATGCCATTATCTGCATTACCGTTTTTAAAGAAAGTAACCACAACTTTGCCGTTTTTGTTTTTGGTGACAGGAAATTTCTGACTTCCATCCGTGGAAATGAGCTCAAAGGACTGCTCAATCTTCATATCAGATTGCTTGGCATAGTTAAGCTTGCTATTGGTGGACACGAAAGTTAATCCGTCGTCATTATCGACTTGATAGGTGACATCGTGAACAACGCCGTTTGCATCCTCGTATTTGAGCTTCTGATCGTTGCCGAGATAGACCTCATCCTTTGTGACGACGATTTCCTTATCGCTCTCATCCTTGTAGAACCACTTTTCGGTCAGAACGTGGGTGTTATTCTCTCCGTCGATATAGAGAACTTCTTTGATGCCTTTGGTTTTATTGGCATTAGTTCTGTCCTTAATTAGGCATTGGGAAAGGTTGAACATCCATCCTTTCGGCAAACCGACAGTTTTCGGCCTTTCGAATTTTTGGGTCAAAAGCCTAGAATCGTAGAACATGCTGAAAGGAACCCTAAATGACTTGGCGGCGATTGAACCTAGTGAGAAACCATGCTGCAAAGATCCCTCGAAAATATTGATATTGCTCTTTCCGGAGCGGCCCAATTTCTTTTCGATGAAAGGAGTGCCTTCTTTGACTTCGCCAATAGAGACGAATTTCGAGCCGATATAAGGCCTATTTGAAGTATCGGAAGAGTAGATGCCGTAAATCTCGACGTAATTGTCAGCGAGCTCCTCCCCGGCATATTCATCGTCAGAGGTTGCCATCGGGGTGCAGGAATACTTGAATTCCAAAACGATGTCCTTAACTTCCTTTCCTGCGTTAACCGCTTCAATTGCGGCCTTGACTTTTTTGGTAATGTCGATGGTGATGGATTCGGGAGCTTCGTCGAAATTTTGCGTTTTGATGAGGTTGTTATCCTCGCCATCGTAAACCCTAAAGCCTTCGCAGAAGTTTTTGGCGTTAGATTTGTCGAAGTTCAAAGTGAAGAGCGTCTCGAAGTTCTCGCTTTGTCTGGAAATCAACTCGCTTGCGATTTCCTTGGCCCTGATTGTGGCCTTGAGCATGTATTCTTGTCTTCCTTTGTAACCGAAGACATACATGTCGTTTGAAGGCTGGGCCGCCTTGCCATCTCTGAAAGACTCAAGGGTAATCATGGGGATTACATGTCCGGATACGTTGAAGGCAATGAAAATATCGCCGTTGAGAATGTTTTCCTTGATGTAGTCGGCGTTTGCAACGATAGTGCACTTGCCGTCAGCGGTAAGAACGGTCTCAATGTTAGTGGATATTCTGCCGTTTTCAGTAATCATGTGGATGCCGTTAATGGAAAATACTTCATTTCCGGCTGTATCTCTTAAAATGAATTCGTTCCCATTTAGCTCAGGCTTGACTGAGCCGTTCATCGTGAAATCGAAAGTGTAAGAGTATTCGTCACGTTGCTTTGTAACGGCGATATCAAACTCCAAGCCATTGTCCTTGGATTTGATAGAGAGCCTATCATCCTGATCATTGATGATACCGAGGTCGAGGTCTTTGCTTTGATCCTTGAGAGTGGTCACTACGTTGGAAGCGAGACCATCGAGCTTGATGGTTGCGGTCTTTCCATTGAAAGCCAAATCCGCGCTTAATTTGGCCGGTCTGACAGTAGTGGAAACCGGCTTGGCGCTTGAGACGAATCCGTCGTCGTTCTTGGCAAAGGCCAAGTTAACGTCCTTTTTGCTTCCGAAGATGGTGATGTCCCTTCCTTCGACTTTGACGTTGTCTGCAGGAAGAGTAGAGATGATGGTCCCTTCTGCCTTCGCAAGAGGGACTCGATGGATGTTTTTGCTCACCCTAAGCAATTGTTTAACATTAATCTTGTTCATAGTTTTTACCTCCTGTAATGTTAAAAGATCAATTTAAGGTGTCGGATCATATCGACACGAAGCGGACTTTTGACGTATCCGCTGTCACGAACGTGGCAATCAACGGTGATGCCGAGTTCCTTTTCAAGGTAACCCTTGATTCGGTATTTGTTGTCCTCGTCCTCTTGCCTTTTCGAATCGACTTCCACGAACAAATCGAGATCGCTATATTCATTGGCGATGTTTTTGGCGTATGAGCCATAGTAGAAGAGGGAAGTGACTCCGTAAGTAGACTCTAGGACTGGTTTTATCTCGTCGATTCTTCTCAAAATGACATCCAAAGGAATGAATCTGTGCTTCCTATTGAGGCCTTCCGATCTTTGAAGGAGATTAAGCATGAGCATCTTTGCTCCTTCTATTTCGTTTGACGAGATAAGGTCAAGGAGCTTTTCGACGACGAAGGCGTAGAAGATTACGGGGACTCTCCCTTGCTTGATAAGCAGGAAGTTCGAGGCAATTTCCGCCATCTCGACGTTGAATCCCTCCTTGAACGGCTTTTTCAAGATGATGGAGATGAACAAATCCCTGAAATTCATTTCCTCAAGGGGATGTTCGAACGAGAAGACGTCTTGGAGCTTCCCATAATCGACGTCATCGTCCTTTGGGGCTTCACCGAGATAGACAGCCATACATCCAAGTAGCGTGTTCATGGAGAAAAGGCACTGAGGATCTTTCAGAAAGTCGAGGGTTGCCTTGAACCTGAGCATTTTTTCTTGCCTAGGCTCATTAGGCTCTCTCAATTCGTGATAGACATCCCTCCATTCTTCCTCATCGATCTTCGAGAGAGGCTTTCTGGATGAAGCATACTTACAAAAAAGATAATCCAATTTCGGATTGTATTTATTTGCTCGTTCCATCATTTTGCTCACCTCCATTTTTCTTTTGAAAAAGCTGTTTGATAATCTGGTTGGTTCCGGTGGAACCTGCGCCAGACACGAAGCCGATTACCAATGCTTCGTAGACATTTTCTGCATTCACAAGCTCAGGCGCGGTGAAGTAGATGAGCACCGCCAGAAGTCCACCAGCCATGATGGTGACGATGGGAATGAATTTGTAGGTGCTATCAACCTTCTTGAAGATGAGCTTGTAGATTTCGCCAATGACATAGCAGCAGACGACTATGATTGGCACATAAGCAATGTCCATATGGTTTAATTTCCTCCCTTCCCGCAGAGCTCGTCTATTCGCTTCTCGGCGTTCCTGATAGATTCCTCAAGCTTAGCCAGACGCTCCGCAACATTGCGGTATCTTTCGTCGACGATTCCGATATTCTTCTCGACCCTGTCGACGCAGGCCTTGATGTAGCCGATGTCGGATAGCATCGTTCCCTCGTGTTTGCCTTCTTTCTTGTAACCGATTCGCTCGTTTCGCCTAAAAGCCAATAGAGCGAAAAGGATGCTTGAAAGTGAGGCGATGAGGGATGTGATAGAAATAGCTAGTTCCACATATCTTTACCTCCTGTTGAATCTAGGAAGGCTAGGAGAGTTTCGCCGCTTTCCGCCCCGACCCAAGCGGGTGGCTCTCTTCGCCTTCATATGTAAAAGGAGAAAAAATCGAGCTTTGATAACCTAATCGAGAAATTTTTTTATTTTTTCTTCGACCGTCTTTGAAATTTTTAAGAGCTTTTTATGTACAGCTGGCTGAGAAATCCCAAGGCGTTTGGCAACATCTCTTTCGGTTTTTTCTTCAAATCTTATTGATATATAAATGAAACGCTCGACATCATTCAGTTCAGCTAGAATTTCTCTGACTTTATTCTTTAGTTCGGCTAAATAAAAAGTTTGCTTAGGATCTGTTGAGGTATCTACAAAATCGATGTGACTGTTGCCTTCTTGAATAGCTTCTATCGATATAGGAGAGCCCGTTCTTGAATGACTCAAGCCAAAAGGGCATTCAGTTGAGCACTTAAGGCGACATTTTATAGGAAGGCCTTTTTCATTAAGAATGACGCATCTTGATTCTTCATCTTGTCGTTTATATTCAGCTTCATCCATCGAATGAAGCAGTCTGAAAAGGGTATGGTCGCACCAGATGCGGCCTTTGAACTCCGTGTCATAGTAATAAGGAGTTTTATCTGTTTTTTCATAGCTCCATTTGTAGCCATTCTCTTCAAAATATTTTTTATCAGTCATTAAAATTTCCTCCTTGGTATTGCGGAGGAAAGACACTCGAAGGCAGACTGAAAAAGACGCCGTTCATCGCGTGGAAATCTCCGCGAGAGTGGCGCCAGCCTTGTGCAAATCAGAGCTTGGCTACCTGGGAATGATGCGTTTGCATAACCGGTGTCACATCATTCCCATTTTTTCTTTTTGAAATGTTTTACTTTTTCTTAATTACATTTTGAAAACCTCCCATAATTTGCCCTTTACATTTCAATTGGAAGTCTCGGATGCTAGAATATTAGTAGAGCCGATAGTTTCCGGGCTTACACAAATAATTTAGCTTTCATAGAAAAGTGATTCGGTACGCCTCGGTACGGTTTGCGGTACAAGACATGAATGACAAGATAACCTTTGCGAAATTTATCGATATTCTTTCAATAAGTAGGAAGAGCCCGGCCTATATTTTCCTTCCTGAACTTTTAGATGCTTTCACTGATGGAAAACTAAATCGAGGTGAACTAGGTTTGCCAAATCTTTGTGATGAAGCAAATCCAAACACTTTGAAAGCGAAGGCCAATGGCAAAAGAGAAATCTCAAAAGAAGAGGCAACTGTTCTCTTGGAAAATTTTGACTATGACTCTCTAGAGACTTATTTCAATGATTTGATATCTAATGTCCACCTTGTCGAGATAAGAAATGCTATTGTCCGTTATGGCTTCAAGCTGAATAGTAGCCTTGACGATTCATTGATACCTGAAGTATGTGCGAAGTTGATGAAGAAAATCATCTACGATTTGAGCATAGGCAGAAAGGAAACTCTACCTCCTCTTGAATATCTAGACTTTAAGAGTCTCAGCAGTACCGCGATTAAGGCTGCCGAATTCAAAAACGGAGCTCTTTACATAAACGGCGAGAAGATGCCCGTGTCCAAGAAGCTCGCGCAGATGAACATCGAGGTAGACGGCAATTTGATTTTCGTCAAGAAATTGTTCGAAGCCTACTCGGAGGCGCTTGGAAGGAAAGTGTCCGATCAAAAAGATTTAATTGGAACTATTTATGAGAGGCATGTTTCTGAGCACACGAAATTCTATTTCGAAGCAAGATATAAGGAAAATGCAGCTCGAGAGTTATTTGATGAAGGCGAAAACGAGTTTGAGTCAATAAAGAAAGAAATTGAAGAAGGAATCTTTGATGCTCTTTACTATGGAAAGTATGAAAACGGCATCGAAAGGATTACAAACGTAATGAACACAATCGCAACGAATTTGCAGCTGAACAGCTCTTTGCTTTTAAACATCAGAGGCTTCATAAACGTCTCTACAAGAAAAGGTATTCTCCATATTCTCGTCGAGGAGGGGAGCATAAAGTCATGGGTGAATCCAAATGAGTAGCAGCGTATTCAATTCGGTATATGAAACTAGCATGAGGCTCGTCTTGCTTCTTTTTGCTTTTGATGCTCCACTTTCTTCTGAAGAGCTTTTCGTTTTTGACTTCGTCGCCACATATGGAAAAGAATTCGGCTTGACAGACGTTAGTTTGAACGGCGATAGCGAATTCACGTTAAGCAAGGCGACACTAAGGCGAAAAAGAGTTATGGAGACCATTTCCTATTTGGTAAGAAACGGCTATGTGACACCTGTAATTGCAAAAAGTGAAACCAAATTCGAGTTAACGGATAAAGGAAATGAATTCTATAAAAAAATATCCCAATTGAGATACTCGGAAAAATATTTATTAACTGTGGAGTTAGGGAAAAAAGAGCTATTTACAAAGAAAAACAAAGTGCTTGATTTACTGCTAGATAAGATAAAGGGGGATGAATGATATGGACGATATTTACTTCAAAAAGGTAATCGCGCGCGGAGCTGGAAAAAGAGAATCCTCCATCGAGCTCACTAAGGGACTGAATATAATATGCGGTCCTTCCAATACCGGTAAGACCTTGATATTTAAAATATTTAAACAGTTATTTGGCGCTGATAATGAAAAATATCCAAATAATGATGACGAGCCATTTATCATAGAAAATGACACGGGTTATACTGATTTTTCGCTTATAATCTCAAAAAATGGCGATGATGTTATTTTGACTAGAAAGATTGATTCAGAAACCATAAGTGTAGAAAGCAATAGCCCATACGTTGAATCAGGTGTTTTTGCATATACTAATAAAAAAGGTTTTAGACCAATCAATGATGTTCTTTTAAAGATTTTCAATGTCGATCCGTTTAAACTTCCTCAGAAAAAAGACGGAACTGCTGTTAATTTTTCGTTAAAGTTCCTAGACTATCTTTTTCTAGCCGATGAAGGAAGAATCGACGAAGGCAGCCAGATACTTTTGGCGAAGAGCAAGAAATATAGTTCTACGACACAGTCTATGGCTAATTTGCTTTACTTGCTTTATGGCATGGATTTTTCTAATTACCTAAAGGATGAGGATATAGACAAACTAAAACTAAAACGAGGTGCTGTCAGGAAATACATAAGCGATAAAATCACGGACAACGAAAATGAGATAAAGAAACTCGAAAAGAAGCTGCAGGAATTTTCTGCCATCAAAGATGATTCTGATTCGGTTCAACTAAAACTCGAAAAAGTTAGAGACGAAATTGATGTCAAATACAAAGAGTCTGCTAATTTGGAAGGCGTGATAAATACTTTGACAGAAAAGATAGAATCTGACGAAATGCTGATTGAAAGACTTGAAAGCCTTTCGATTCAATATAAATCTGATCTAGAAAGGCTCAATTTCATCGCTTCAGGAAAGGATGAATTAGACAAGAACGAGGATGAACATGAATGCCCTTATTGCCATAGCATGATTCACGAGGAAAAAGATCAAATCAATCTTGTGGAAGTGCAGTCTGAAGTTAATGCTGCTATGCGCAGTCTCAATGATGTTTCGGAGACCCTTTCTGAAATATATAAAGAGCACGAAGAAGAAATGAATGAATTGAAAACTCACAAAGATAACCTTTTAGAAGTTAGGCAGACGGTCTCAGTCTTGGTGAGTAAAAGGGACCGTTTAGAATATACCCTTAAGAAATTTGATGAATTTATCGAGTGTCAGAAACGCATTGAATATTTAAAAAATGACAACAAATTGTTAAAAGAAGATTTGTCCAACATGTCTGTTCAAATCAAAGTCAAAAAAGATGATTTTATTCCTACTGAGCATTTTCATTCATCATTTTTCCAGACGATGACGGAAAACATCAAAGGGATCATGAAATTTTGTGGTGATACAAGATATATGTCTGCCGAATTTGATAGGGCAAGCTTCGACATCTCGATCAGAGGCCAAAGCAAATCAGCTAACAACGGGAAGGGGTTTAGATCGTTTGTCAATTCCGTGACTCTTTTGGCTTTTAGAAAATTTCTTGATGAGAAAGGCAAACATCAACTACCTGTATATGTCATCGATTCGCCTTTGAAAAACTTGGACGTTGGGAACCTAGAAAAAGAAAACATCAAAGATATGTTTTTCAGATATTTACTAGATGCTTCAAGAAGTGGGCAATTGATAATTATCGAGAATACGAATAATTTCACCATGACTGACGAACTGAGGGAAAATGCCAACATCATAGAATTCACTCACGACGATAATATGGGACGTTACGGGTTCTTGTTGGATTACCGCGATTAAAGGAAGCACAAATAGATGGAAATAGAAAAAATAGTAAATGAGCAGTTTTATTTGTCTAGTAAAATCATTCATTATCAGAATAGTTTTATTGATGCCTTCAAAAATGTAAACTCAGATTACATAGAAGAAAAATTGCTTGCTAGGTTCAGCGACAAAGATCAATTTTTACAATCTTTAATGGAAACCATAGTTTATCGACATTTTTGCGGAAAAGGCTTTTCTCTAAGCTTTGACCAACTTTTAAACAAGAAAAACAAAAAAGACGTAGATATAGTAGCACGTAAGAACAATATTGCTTTGAATATAGAGGTTAAGTGTCCAACAACAGAAGAAAAAAGCGAAAAAAATATTGTTCTTAGACAAGTTCATCGATATTACAACTCCAAGGAAGACAACGTTTATTTTTCCGATAGTATGGAAAAGCTTCAAAACAAAATAAATTTTAATTTGAATCAAAGAAATTCCGAAAAACAAATGAAAATTGGAAAAATGCAAGATAATAAACTTAAGGACTATCTTTTAAGTGCAAACTCTAAATTTAGTTTATCAAATGCAAATGAGTTAAATGTTCTTTTCTTATGTCTCACAACTAATGAGTTTATGCTTTTTCTTGAGTACATGATTAATACAGATACCGGCTTATTTTCTGGCAATTCATATGTAGATCCGAATGATTTCGAAAAGATAGATTGCTTTGTTTTGTCAAATATAAAGTCTGGCCATTATAAATATGATTTGACGTCTTTCGATGCAAACTTTGACATATGGGATATCAATAAATATGTAAATTTTATAATTCCAAATGTTGCAAAAAAACAACGATTAGGTTGCCAAATTCCAAAATGCAAAGAAATGCTTCTTGAAAATCTTCATGATTCTTATTTTAATTATTGCCGATTTGCAGTTCAATATGCCAAAAAGCATCCAGATGTTCCACAATCTCAGTATATGATTTTTCCTGAATATATTTCTATTAATTTTCCTTTGCTGTTCAAAGAGTATAAAGAAGAGATTAAGAGTATTCTTGATAACAAGCATTAGAATATATTAATTCTATATCAAGAAATTGTATAATATTTAAGGCATATGCCAAGAAAGGAGATACTGATGAAAAATAACTTTTCAAAAGCGAATCTAATCAAGGCAATGCAATTCATAATTCTTTGAATTAGTTTTGCCAATAATTTTTGACAAAACGAATTAATTGCATTCCTTGTGACGGTTGTTGAATGTATTTTGGTAATCTGCGAATAGGATTTGCCCGCCTGGTTTACTTCCAGGCGTTTTTTATTTGAAATGCAGTTTATTGCTTATCAAAGACAATAAATTTTATTTTTTTTATAGATTTTTATCATAATACGGAAATGCCATATAAATGTGTTAAAAATTGTTAAAATGATTTTAATAGTTCAGCTAATGGCAAAGCAAAAGTTTCCTTGATATAGGCATTGCCTATGTCTTGGATGTTTTTTACTTTTATCGGTTGATATAGATCCAGAAGTGGCAGATCTACCAAGTCGCCATCACCTTATAGAAGTAGGATTCTATGAACTTCATGGGTATCGTCTGGGGGTTGTAGGGAAGGCTATTTAGATCTTCGCTTCCAAGGAAAGAGCTAACCAGTGAATAAGCAACTATTTGATATATTTAGAACGTGTAATTTTGCTGAAGAAAGAAGGCATGGTGTTTCCTCGGTTGCTAAGATCTATGGCGAAGAAACATATATTTTCTCTGACTATTTTATTGATGTGGTAATACCTTTTAATAAACATGAAAATGATGATACAACCGGAACCCAACTAGAAAACCTTGAAGAAGAGATAATCAAGTTGATTAGAAATAGTGAAAAAATTTCTAGAAAAGATTTAGCGATAGTTTTACAAAAATCAGAAGGAAGTATTAGACATCATTTAAAAAAATTACAAGAAAAAGAAGTTATCAAACATTTTGGGTCGGATAAAGGCGGATATTGGGAGATAATTCCTAAAAAGGAAGATTAGCCTTATTTCTTAGGCATTAAACGCGTTCTCTTTTCGATTTTAAGGGCATTAAAGGCGTTTTCCAAACACACAATTAAAAATAATAGCTTTGACACTCTAAGTATCAAAGTTTTTTCTTTTTTAGGGATGAAAATGTTCATTTTTTTATTTTTGGTCTGGCGGAATCAGAAAGTTGGAGGATAGAAGTATATCAAAGTTGTTATTATGACTTGGGTTCGACAACAAAATAAAACAAATAGTGGAATATGGAAAAAGAAGTGAAAATCAATGTTGATTATGTAGATTATGCTATCAAATATGTTATGACAATTATGATAAAAGAGCTAGCACATAATGAAATATAAAATTGTCACTTTTGTAAACAATGAAGTTAGACTGGATGTTAATCTATCACCTAGTAAAGATACTGTTTAGCTTTCATTGGCTGATATGTGTTTGCTGTTTGGCAGGGATAAATCAGTTAGATCTCGACATATTAAAAATGTAATTTTAGAAAATAATTTAGTTGTTAAACAAGTTGTTGCAAAAAATGCAACCACTGGAAATGATGGGAAGACATATATCGTTTCATTCTATAATCTAGATGTGATTATTCCTTTATATGTCTGTTTATAATCCTAACGAAAAAAATAAATCACATTGTAATTATAAAAAAGCTTTTGGGGATGCGTATTCAGAATACGGACTATATATTTTTATGATAACAGTAATAAAATTATATATGTCGGAGAGGCTGCTGAAGAAGAATTTAAAGATAGATTGTCTCAACATTTTAATGAGTCTGATGGTGGTTTAAGAAACAAATTGTCATCAAAGCCAAATCTTTTATCTAAACTTATGGCAAGCAACGTTTTGATCCTTTATGGAAAATATAATAAAGACGATTCGAGAAGCACTCATCGTATTAAAATACGTAATTCCACCACAATTAAAAAGAATAGCTTTGATACTCGAAAGTGTATCAAAGCTTTTTGTTTTGAATTTTGCATACGTTAGTTTAACTAATTAAATAGCTGATAATACTTAAGAAATGGAAAAGACAAAAAATAGATCAAAACAAAATAATTAATTATGAGCTAATAAATTAATCTTATTAAAGAAAAACAGACTGGTTGATCAGTCTGTTTTATATATATATTTTTTCCCACAAACAAAAAAAGCGGCAGCGCG
>ULRP01067615.1_pt1 | contig 27292 bp, 28 predicted proteins | sample 1955521 | NCBI WGS metagenome assembly ULRP01 (sample SAMEA4835685, study PRJEB28245) | human gut metagenome | biome: gut microbiome; material: fecal sample | place: Denmark | collected 2008
TTGAAATAAGTATTAAAGTTATTTAATTAGTCCATATTTGCTCAATCCTCCTTTTGATGATAATTTATCTGTCTATACTATTTTCTTGTCATAATGGCTTAATTTTGGCTTTGCACCTCCTTTTATAAATTTCTCACAACAAAAAAAGAAATAGCTAATTTGATTTCTTAATTGTTCAACCTTCTAAAACGGCTGGAATGAAGTTTTGTAATCACGGCAATTAACCATGCCAGCGCTAAAAATTCTTTTCTTTTTAAATTTTCTTTTCTTATCTAACAAGTAAAAAATAATTAAAATTATATTTATAAATAATAAGGGAGTAGGAAGTGGGAGGCGTTTTTTCTTGTTAGAGGTATTTGATTGTTTAGGTAATTCACATATCAACAACACCAGCATATTTTTCTTTGTTAGAGAACTATAAGGCTATTCAAAAAAATCTCCCTCTATAATGTTAACCAACCGATATTCAAAATCGTTAACCCCTTTTGACCCGTTTTTTTCAAAAAAAGTTTAAAAAACTTAAAATTTTTTTATATCTCTCTATAATGTTAACCAATCGAATTTTCAAATCGTGACCCACTTTTTGCCACTTTTTGAAAAATTTCTTTAATTTTTTTTAATATCCTCACTTTATTAACTACATGTTTTTCCAAATTGTCAGGGTGTTTTTTTAAAATTTCATTAAATTTAAAAAAATTCATGCTATATCTACTATAAAATAAAAATCGCCAATAGTATTTGGCGATTTTTTCTTCATCAGCGTGTTTTCCCCTTTTTTGTTTATCCTAAACTAGATAAAGAACGCATGATAATATCAATGTCCTTATTTTCTAGTTCATTTATAATATGTAAATAAGTTTTTTGTGTGGTAGTCATACTTGCATGTCCTAATCTTCTAGCAACACTTGCAATCGAAACCCCAGCGAATAGTAATAACGAAGCATGAGTATGTCTTAACCCGTGTATTGTAATAATTGGAATATCTGCTTTTTCACAACATCTTCTCAAGGCATCATTCACCGTAGAATTGTAAACAGAACAATCAACAAAAACAGGCTTATCTTCTGGCTTGTCTTTTGTAAGCTCTGAAAATTGGACAACAGTTTGCCAATCCAACTGGATTTTTCTAACTGAAGAATTATTTTTAGTTGGACTAAATCCGCCTTTACCTTTATAATTCCAAGTTTTATTTATTGATAAAGTTTGATGAGAAAAATCAAAGTCTTTTGGAGTTACTGCCAATGCCTCTGAAAATCGCATTCCAGTTTTCGCTATTAACAATATTAGCCAATCCCAGTTTACACCAGACTTCAAGTCTAAGTTGGCCAATAAATTATGCAATTCAAACTGACTTAGATATTTTATTTTCTTTTCGCGCGGAGTTTTACCTTTAATTATAACTTTTCTCGTAGGGTCTCTATCAATTAGCCGTTCATCAACAGCATCTAAGATTGCTCCTTTTAACAAGTGGTGAAAATCCATTGTCGTTTGCCTTTCATGAAATTCAGCATAACTATTTATTAGTTGTTGATATTCAATTCTGGTTATATCACAAATTCTCAAATTTGGGACTAATTTCTTAAGCCATTCTGATGCTAAAATGTATTTATCCAAAGTTACTTTTCTAACTGCACCGGTTTTATACACTTGAATCCAGCGTTCGTAATATTTATAAAATAGTTCATTATTTTTAGTGTTATTCAACATTTTTCTTTCCTCCTTACTCACGCTGATGAAGGGTGATAAGATTGTCAACATCTATCAGAAGGCTACTTATTTTTTCTTGTTCTTCATATTTTTGTGGTGTTGTAATCTTAAGTTCTTTTAATTTACTTAGATACATGTAAGTTCTTGAGCCACCTTGTTTTTGTAAAATAGCAAACCTTCTAAACTCATTTCCGTTGTTTAGTTGGTATTGCAAATATTTCGAATCCAAACCTAGTTTTGTAGTAAAAACAGGATATAATGTGCTTACAATACCAAAATCGCACAAATTATTGATATTAAAATAGAAAATTTCATCGTCAGACATGTGTCTATAAGTGAAATAATTTCTCGGAACAATGTTATATCCTATATTATTTTGAGAAGCTATTTGATGTCCGTCAAAATAATCAGTTTGAAAAAATAGCCCTTTTCTTGAAGATGTTAATGCTGGATATTGATTATTAACTGTTGTCTTCCCAGTATATTCTTCAAGCCAATCACCTAGCTTACGCTGTTCCCAAGCTTCAGTGAAACCTTTGAATCTAATACGGGGTTTTTTGCTATTTTCTGTCATATTATTCACCTTTTAGGAGAGTTTTTAACTCTTCCAACCCCTTCATATCATATTCATTTCCTTCTAGTTCATCAATAAGAGTAGAAAGTGAGTTTTCTGATTCTTTTATTTGGCTTTCAAGTTCTACCAGTGTAAGTGAATACTTATTTGCAAGATTTGAAATCTTTGAAACAAGCTCTTTAACAATCTCATTTGGAAGTTCATTTAAAGAGGTAATAATAGGAGTTATCCATTTCTCTTTCAATAGTTCAAGTACTTGCTCATTTGTTAAAGATTCTATTGTTTGTTTTGTCTTTGCGAGAAGTTTTTCATTTTCAACTTTTATTTCTTTTTTCAAAGATTTCTCGTTCTCAATTAATGTGGCAACTTTCTTAATTTGATATTCAACAGTATCTTCACCATAAATTGCTTTTGTTTTATTTAATGTCTTTGCCATTTTAGAAACTTCTGAATTTACAAATGCAGTATTATCATCATTAAATAAATCACTATAAGCTTCTTTATCGTCTTCTGAAATATTTTCAAGTATTTCAGCATAAGAATTTATTATCTCAGCAAGCTCATTATTTTTATTTGCCAAGGAAGTTGCTTCTTCTTTTAAGATAGTTGATTGAATAAGTTCAAACGGAATTACATGTCCGACATATCCATCTTGAACTTCTTCATCTTTACCATCTTTCTTTTTTACAACTATATTAGGGTCAACTTTCTTTGTTGATTCAAAGCCTTCTGTTTGAATAATTTCAAGGTCTATTGCAATCTTTTGCCAACCATTATCCAAAAGTTGATACGCTTTATATTTATCTATAAGTGGAATATTTGCCAATCTTTCAAAAATATTATTTGCTATATCGTTTTCTTCTTTTGAGACATTTATTTCTTCCATCTTGCTTATAAGCTCAGATTTTAAGTATTCATCAAAATCTGAAAAAGCAGAAACGAATTGATTGTTAAAGTCTTTTACATTAGAGTTATTTTCTATTGTTTGTTTTGTATCTTCAACTGCAAGAGCAGAATATGCAGAATTAACACTCTTAAACAACTCTTTTTTTAGTTCAGGGAATGCTGACCAATAGCAATTTAATTTGTCTATTTCTTCATTTGGAATACCACCAAACATTGAAGCATAAATATCCCAGCTTTCTTGTTCTTCGGAAGAATCAACATATCTTGGAATATTAAGGTTATATTCATTTGCTCTAATTTCTTCTTTTGAAACTACTTTTGAATATTTTGGAGTGGTTTCTCTTTTAACAACAGTATCCACAATCTTTTTAATATCGGATGCTTGAAGTTTATTATTTTTACCAACTTTAATAAATCCTTTTGAAGCATCAACAATTAAAACATCTGTATTTGGTCTTTTTTGTCTTAAAACCATAATAATTGTTGGAATACCTGTACCATAAAAAATGTTTGCAGGAAGACCAATAATTGAATCAATATTGTTGTTTTCAATAAGTGCCTTTCTAATTTTTTCTTCTTCACCACCACGGAATAATACACCATGTGGAAGAACAATAGTCATAATACCATCTGGTTTAATGTGATACAAATCGTGAAGCAAGAAGGCATAGTCTGCTTTTGCTTTTGGTGCTAAACCATAACGAGCATATCTTGCATCTCCTTCTTTATTGGTAGGGTCCCAATTTTGTGAGTATGGTGGGTTAGAAACAACTGCATCTACATATAAAGGATTGTAAGTTCTGCTTGGATCAGAGTCATCAAAATATGGCCAGTCGTCTTCAAGTGTGTCACCATTTCTTGTAACAATATTGTCCGGGATAATTCCACGCATAACCAAATTCATACGAGTAAGGTTATAAGTATTTTCTTTTAACTCCTGAGCATAGTATTTAATATTGTCTTTATTACTTACATATTTTGAAACACATTTACCAATATTTATAAGAAGTGAACCAGAACCGCTTGTTGGGTCGTATATCTCAATTTTTTCTCTATCTTTCAAATGATTTGCAACAATCTCAGACATAACCATTGAAACTTCGTGTGGAGTATAAAATTCGCCAGCTTTTTTACCTGCATTTGCTGCAAAGTTACTTATCAAATACTCATAGATAAATCCAAGAACATCATAGTCTTGTCTATCATCCATAGGAATAACCTTAATCAAATTTAAAAGTTCACGAATTGCTTTTGTTTGAGCGCCTGAAGTATCTCCAAGCTTGCTAAGTCCTGTTTGTAATGTATCAAAAATCTTATTAAACACTTTTTTATGGCTATCGTTAATAAGTCTATCAAAAGCACTTAATGCTTCACTAACATCACCAACAGCAAAATCCATACCTTTTTCAATCCAAGTAGAGAAAAGGTTGTTGTATGATATAAAATAGCCTAAATTCTTTTGGCAATATTTTACTGTTTCATCATCATCTTCTGTTAAGTATTCTTTAAAATCTTCTTTTGACCAACCATCTTTCAAAAGAGTGTCGGTTTCTTTTTCGGACAAAAACTTGTAGAAAATAAAACCTAAAATATAGTCCTTATATTCATTTGCTTCAATTTTTGAACGCATTTTATTTGCACTTTCCCAAATCTTTGATGCTAATTGTTGTTTGTTCATTTGTTAACTCCTTGATAATATAAGTAAAGTATAACATATAATTATCGTTTTTTGTTATCATTTTTGTAAAAAAATATATTAATTATTATAAATTTATCAAACATTATTTATTATTTGATGGAGTCAATTTTATCCAAACCATAAAATTTACGCAACATAAAATGTTTACAAGATCGTAAAAATCAGCTGCAAAAGTCCACAAAGTTCTAAGCCGTTTTAAAGCGTTTTGGAAAGAAAAAGATTGACTGAAAATGTGAGTTTAATACATTTAGGTACATGGGGATTGGAAAATTGTGTACCTAAATAAAAAATACTAGCGAAAATGCTAGTATTTATGGGTGATTTTGGGGTGTGGACACAAGTTTGGAGCAAAGGTTCGTGTGTTGGTAAGCGCGAGGTCGGCAGTTCGAGTCTGCTCGTTAGCTCCAGATACAAAAACCCTTGAAAATAAAGGCCTTTAGCCACTTTTAAGGGTTGTATTTTTTGTTAAAAATCTATTAAATTTATAGAGCCATTTCTATTTTTATACTACCAACACCAATAGAATTTTATTAACACTTTTCATAAAAATTCAAAAGACTGAAATTTTCTATCTAATTTCATCTATTTCTGGGTAAATGGGGTTAAATGGTCCTACTAAGTTTTCATAAAAAATAGTCAGACTTTTCGCCTGACTATTTTTTTACATTTCAAAATCTTTATTTTTCTTTCTTGCTTTCTTTTCTGCAAGTATTCTTTCCAAAAGTTCAATCTCTGGGTCATCGTGAATTTCTTCTGATTCTTCAATAACTCTATTAAGTGCCGGAATATCTTTTTTATTTTGCAGTTCTTGATATTCTTTCATTTTATCGCTATTAAATAGATTAATGGAGACATTGAGCCAGATAGTTTAACAAGTTTATCAGAAATTTTCGCCTCACTATGTCCGTAAACAGTTTTTCTAACTTTCTCACCAGTATTAGGGTCAGTTAACCAAATTTTACCTGTCCAAAGTCCATTTTTTTGTTGATAAATTGAACCAGAACCATTTGTCCTTCTTGTTTTTTCTATAACCTTATATCTCTTTTTTGTCATTTCCACTCCTAAATTCATTTGTAAGTTGCCAAGTAACAAAAGCAGCAACACTCACAATTCTTCTTTTTCCAATTTTAATTTTAGGAAAATCTATTTTAGACATCATAGCTCTTACATTGTCTCGGCCAAGACCGGTTATTTTCATAATGTCGGCACAATCTAAATATTCCTTATCAAATTTCTCGCTTATCCTTTTTATCTCTGCCGATATAATGTTATCTAAATTCATTTTTACCTCACATCTCTTCTTGTTCATCTAACTGCTGTTCTACAATCCTTGCTAAATCTTCACATAGGGTTTCAAAATCACCATCGTTTACATTTTTAAGATTTCCATAACCATCAAGGCAATAAACATCATCGCTATAAGTGTCACCAACAAAACAACGCAATCTGTCAATGCTATCAGAATTGTTTTCTATTGCAATTTTTTCATCTTCTTCGCTAACAATAAAGTTTTGTTCATAGACCTAGTCCGTTAAATCTAAACCTGATACATTGCAATCTATTTCAACACAGGCATTATAGATTTTATTGTAATTTGTCAAATTACTGTTATTTGGAATATCTTCTTTTATTTCTTGTAATTTTTTAAGTATTGTTCTTTTATTCATTTTTGGTCTCCTTTAATATCAAAGGTTTTAATTTTTCAGCCACTCGTTTAATCATAACGGTGGCACACTCATTCCGCAAATATAGGCTACATTATCAATGTTTTCACTCAAAAAGTTATAGTTCTGTGGAAAAGTTGAAATTGAAATAATATCTTGCTTTGATAAAAAGCATTTGTTATCCCACCGAATATTGTTGCAATGGGCAGTAATTGTTGGTGCAACTTGATTATCATAAACAAACAGTAATTAAAAAAAGAACTCTTGCCACGCAATTTCAAACAAGCATAGGTGTTTAATTTATTGCATTTTATTTTATTAAACAAATTTATTTCAAGCGTGTGATTGTTTGGTAGAGCGAAGCGACAGTGCTTGTGATAAGACAAGCACACCTGAATTTTAGAAATATTAAAAATGGGAAAAAGTCATATTTCTAATTTGCGTAGAAATATGACTTGAAATTATACAATAAACCCGTTTTGCATCAGCCAAATTGCGAATTTAGACATTGAAGAAAAGCCCGTTTTTTCAAGAATTAGTGTAATATGATTTTTTATCGTATGTTCAGAAAATGATAACTTGGAAGCAATTTCTTTGCGGTTGTTTCCTTGGCAAAACAATCTTATTATGTTGAGTTCGTTGTCTGTAAGTTCTTTTAGAACTGGCAATTCTTCGCGTTTGCTTAGCGGAAACGTTGAATAGCCTTGCATTACATTTTTTATTACTGCAATCAACTCTTTCGTTGCAATTGTTTTGTAAACAAAACTATCAGCACCGGCATTTTTAGCCCTATCAATAAAGCTCATTTCCATAACCGATGTCATCATGATGACTTTGATTTTTGGGTTGTCTTTCTTGATTTTTTCTATATAATCAAGACCATTGTGGTTATTTGCTGTGCAGACATCTGAAAGAAGAATGTCTATATCATTCTTTTGTGGGAAAATGAAAAACTCTTCAATATCTTTGAGTTTTCCTACGATTTCAATTTCTTCATTTGTGCCAAGCGACAATGCCAAACCATCTAAAAGCAAATCTTGGTCTTCAACAAGCAAAATTTTGATTTTGTACATAATTTCTCCTATTAACTGTTTACAATTTATTATATCATTAAAAGAAAAAGCTAACAAATAAAAGGGAAAACAAACAAAAGGACTTTAGTCCCTTTTTTTATTCAATTACACATGTAGGTGGTCAAAAAAACAAATCTTACAATCAAAAAATTGTGCTTTTTGGTCTTGATTTGACTTATGGTCTTTTGTTTAGTTTAAACAAAGGACTAAAGTCCTATACATTTGTAATTATAATGTGATATAATTTGTTTGATTAAAGAGAAAAAGTTATGTGTCGAAGAAAACCTTGGTGGGCGAAATTGTTGATAAGTTTAGCAAGCACAATTTTGAGTATTGTTTTGATTGTCGGTGGAATTTGTGTATTTGTAAAAGTAAAATATGATATAAATATTTTTGATACAATTTCACAAGTTGGTCAAATTGCCAAAGAAATCGATGTGGAAGAAAAATTTAACAACTTGTTTTTCGAAGAAGATATGGCAACAGCAAAAACAAGCATAAATGAGGTTATTCCAAATTTAATAGAATATTCGGAAACTGATGGATACTCATTAAGTTCATCTGTTTCAGAAACTATGAGTTCTGACTTAAAACTAACTGGGAAGCAAGTTGGAGCTTTGCTTAATATGCTTATAAAAAATCAGGGAAATAGTAGCTTTAATATTGCTGGCAAAGAATTTAATTTTGAGTTAGTTCAAATTGAATTTGATAATCTACAAGAAAAATCTGTGGAGTTTAATGCCGTTGTAAAGTTGGATATATCAAGCATTAAGGAGAGTATGAATTTTTTTCCAGCAAATTGGATAGCAGGATACATTCCAAACAATATTTATATTTCTTCCACTCTTATTATTCATAAAAATGAAACTGCATTTGATTATACTTTGGAAAGTCAAAGACTTACAATCAATAATCTCGATGAAAAGGGTACAGAGAGTTTATTAAAAACAATCAACACATTTATCAAGTTTGCCAGTGTTGAAGATTTAAACAATTCTCTTGGTGGAAGTTTTGCAAATGCAATGATAGGAAATTCTGAAACAAATGGTTTTGCATATTCTTTAAGAGATTTTGGTGCAACTGATTTTGACTTTGAAAAGAATGGTGATAAAATTTATTTTGTCATAAAAAAATAAAGAGACTTTTGTCTCTTTTTTTATGCTATATTAAGGACTCAAGTCTTAAACTTTTTTGAATATATTATGTTATAATTGCAATGTGAAGATAAGGGGAAATCATTCTCCTTGTTGTTTCACAAAGAAATTAAAAGGAGAAAAAAATGACAAAGAAAAAATCAATATTAACATTTGTTTTGGCAGTTTGTTTGATTGTTCCAGCCATTTTCATGCTCACAGCGTGCGGTGTTAATAAAAATGATCCAGAAGACACAAAGACAGAAGCAGTTATTACACTTGATAATGCTTATGTTTTAACCAAAACTTATGATGGCCAAACAGTAGAAAACCCAACAGAAACACAAATTACAAAGGATAGTGATGGAGAAATGACTATCGAATGGTATGCTGGCGAAATTAAACTTGAAGAAGGACCAAAAAATGCAGGAAAATATAAACTTGTAATATCAACTGCTGAAACAGACACTTATAAAGCTGGCAAACTAGAAAAAATTTATACAATTAACAAAAAACAACTAACTATTAGTGGAACAACCGTCGAAGATAAGGAGTATGATGGCAACAATACTGCTACTGTAAAAGCAGGCACACTTGCAGGTTTGGTAGGTGGCGATGAAGTTTCAGTGGGCGTAAAGGCAACCGGCACTTTTGCAAGTAAAAATGTTGCTTACGAACATGCTGTTGATAAACAAGATGTAACAATTTCGTATGCTCTTACAGGCGACCTTGCAAAGAATTATTTTGCACCAGTCGACGAAAAAAAACTAGCCACAATCAATCCAAAACCTTTGGTGAATGTGAATTTGACGAAAGTTTACGACGGTGATGGTATATTTGATAGAACTGCGCTTACAACAAAACAAGGCATAGTTGCCGGCGAAAGCATTGAAATTTACGTTAATGCAATCGGTGCAAATGTAGGCATTTACAAAGACGGCAACAAAGACGCAAATTTTGGATTTAACGATTATGTTTTATATATCGGAAACAGTGAAGAACAAACTGTAAACTATGCTTGGGGCGACTCTTGCACTGCAACAATTGAAAAATTACAACTTGTTGTTAATGCGACAGTTGCAAACAAAACTTATGACGGAACAACAAACGGTAGATTACAATCATTAACTTCAAACGCTATTGATGATGATGATTTGACAATCACTCCGACAGTCGCTTTTGTAAACAAATCTCCAGCGGGCAATGTTCCTTGTAATATTTCTTATGCCATAAGTGGGACATCAGCCGAAAATTATATCGCACCAAAATATGAGACAAAATATGCAAGTATCTTTAAATATACTTTTGTCAACGCAGACAAAATTTATGTCAGTGCTAGATGTGTTAATGACGCTGGAAATGTTTCATTTGAAGATGTTGTTGTGACAGGAGATATTTTTGAAGGCGACACAATTACTGCAACGATAACTCGCAATGGAGATTCATCAAAATATGGGTGTACTTACTATCAAAGTGTTAATACTTATATAAGTTCTACAGATTATACAATAACTTTTGGCGGAGAAGATATCGGCAACTATGAATTTATATCTGTTGATAGATACAACCCAAATGTTTATCTCAACATTTATGAACAAGAAGTAAAAGTTGACACTGAAACACAATGTGGTGCGTTTGCAAGTTCAACTTATTGGGTTAAGGTTGATTTAACAGCGGTAACTGGTGAAAATGGATATAGTCTTGTTCCAAAAACCGAAGGAACAATCGCAACAAGTGGAAGCAATGCTCCTGTAATGTATGATGAAGAAGGAAATGTCGTTGAGAATATGAAGCCTACAAAAGACGGAACATATTTCATAAAATTCTATGCCAACAACGCAAATCCTTATATAACCGTTTCTTCTCCAAAGGCATAGGTTAAATTTATGTAAACAAAAAAAAGAAGCCAATAAAAATGGTTTCTTTTTTATTAATTAAAACAATATATTTCTAAATTGACTTTCAAATTGCAAATAAATATGCTATAATAGACTTATGAAAAAACTCTTTTGCAGAAAGAATTTATTTTTTGGTGGCATTTTCTTGTGCGTGGTGGCAATTCTTGTCTTAAGCTTTGTCTTTGGCAAGACATATGATTTCAGCAGTTCAAGAAAAACTGATGTTTTGATTTATTGTTTGGTTGCTGTATTGCTTTCGGTTGTGATGTTTAACAGCATATTTAAGACCATTGACAAAAAGACTAAAATTTATTTTATTATTTTGTTTTGCTTGTTTGCGTTCTGGCTGGGGATAAAAATTTTTGACAAAGTGTCGGCTTTTAATGATGATAATGATTACACTTGGTATTTATTATATATTCCATTACTATTTATTCCAACAATGTGGTTTATCACAAACAATCAAATTTACATTAAAAGCAAAAAATATAAAAAGGTTATGGCAATTATTTCTCTTTCAATTTCTCTTGTTTTGTTTTTGCTTGTTTTGACAAACGATTTTCATCAGTTTGTGTTTATTTTTCCAGATGATGTAACAGGAACTCATATGGGAGATTATAAATATAATATTGGCTATTTTATTATTTATGCCTTTATTTTTGTCGAAATTTTGATAACAATTATGCTTTTTTACACATTTTCGGTAAAAAAAACAACAATTAAACAAAAAATTTTACCAAGCATAGTGATTTTGCTTGTGCTTGTTTATAGCATCTTGTATGTGGTGACAGAGATTCCCATTCCGTATCTTTCTGATATGACACTCGTCTACACAGTTTTGGGGACATTGCTTGTGTATGTTTTGCTCAAATGTGGACTTGTCAAAAACAGCGGGGCATACTTTGAGTATTTTGAAACGTGCAACGTACCACTTGCCATTGTTAATGAGAAAGCGGATATTGAATATCAAAATACTAGATATAAAGAGCAAAAAGCAAGTAAAAATATGCTTTTACAAAAACAAAAACTAAATTCAGGAACACTTCTAGTGCTAGAAGATGTGGGCAAACTTAAAAGCTTGCAAAATAATTTGAAAAAAGAAATTGAAAAACTGGAATATTCTAACAAAATTTTAGAAAAAAATAAGGAAATTTTGCAAAAAGAAAAACAAATAAAACAACATACATTGCTTCTTGATAAGATTGAAAAGCAAATTAAAAATAAAAGATTTGTGCTTGAACAATTGTTAAACAACTTACCAGCCAAGATAACCAAAGAAAACAAAAATCAAACTAAGGAAATTTTGAATGAAATTAAATTAGTTGTTGGGTATTTAAAACGAAAGACAAGTTTAATACTTTTTGCTGAGCAAAAAAATGAAATATCAAAAGATGAATTAAGACTTTTGTTTAATGAAAGTTTTAATGACTTAAAATGGCTAAAAATAAACGCCGGCATTGGCCTTGATGAAAAACCAATTCCTGTTAGCATAGCGAACAAGTTTTATGACATTTACAACGAACTACTAACAAAAATCAAAAAAGAAAATCTTGACATTTGGCTAACCATAAAAAAGAGAGATGTTTGGGAATTTGAAATTACTTTTGACGGAATTAAGTTAGAAAGACCAGAACTAAATTTGCCAAAAGAATATAATATGGACTCCTTTTTCACATTTGAAGATGAAGGCACTATCGTTTGTTTTAAGGAGGCTTGTGTATGAATTATTTGTCAATTTTAAACAACGAAATGCAATCAGTTATGGTTGTTTTGCTGTTTGTTAGCATCATTTTTATTACGATTTCTATGCTTTGTGAGATGTTTTCAAATCACAAACTTGAATTTGACCTTTTTATTGTTTGCAGAGTGTTAAACATCGCTCTTTGTGTAATTTGGGCTTTCATATTTTTTAATTTTATGAACACTCCAAGTTGCGAAATTTTGGCTTGTTTTAGTGCTTTGGTTCTTGTGTTTGAAATATCACTTATGCTTGCAAAAAAGGATTGGAAAATGGCATTAGATTTTCCATTTTTGATTATGCTTTTGCCATTTTGGAAGTATATAAATGCAATACTCTCTGTAGTGTTTATTGTTATTAGTGTGGTTTATTTATTTGCAAAGTCGTTAATGCTTTTGCTAAACTCATTTTCAAAATTAAAAAATACCATAAACTATTATTCTCTAAAAGAAGCATTAGATGGGCTTAAAACTGCTGTAATGTTTGAAAGCAAGTTTAATGTTGTTTATGAAAACTTGGCAATGAAAAACTTGCTTGAAAAACTGGACATAAATCAAAAACAAAGTTCTTTTGAAATATGGCAAAAGCTTAAATCAAGGCAAGATTCAAAAATTGTTGATGATCAAAATATATTGTTGTTTTTAGATAAAAAAGTGTATTCATTTTCAATAATAAAACAATCCAAAATTCAAATTTATGCTTTTGATATCACAAAAGAATATTTAACCACCCTTGAAATTGAAAATAAACAAGCCGAACTGAAAGTGAAACAATCTGAAATCTTGAAAATGATTGAAAATCTTGACGAAATAGAAAGGCAAAAAGAAGTTTTAACGTTAAAAAGCAAGTTGCACGACATAATTGGTCAAAGATTGTTTATTTTGCACCATGTTTTGGATGCTATTGATGAGAAAACTTTTAACCTAAACAATGTTAAAGATATGTTAAAAACAATGATTGGCGAAATTGATAATGATGAAATTTTTGAAACTCAAAATATGCAAAATTCCATTATAACCGCCTTTGAAATGATTGGTTTTAATATTATTATTTCTGGTCAAATGCCAAGAGAAATGCAAAAAGCAAATGCAGTTGTTAAAATCATTCGAGAATGTGCAACAAATGCTATAAGACACGCAAATGCAACAAAGTTGTTTGTTAATATTTTAGACGACAAAATTGAAATATTTGATAATGGAAAATTCGCGAACCAAACAATCACTGAAAGCACCGGAATAAAAGGAATGCGATTAAACTCCGAAATGCTTGGTGGAGAACTTTTCATATTTACAGACGGTAGGTTTAAGGTCGTTATTGAAATGAAAAAATAAGCAAATAATATTTTAATTCATCTATATCCTGTGACAATTATTCACACTTTACAGCCATTTCCTTTGATTTTAATCAAAATTGCTAAAAGAAAAACCGCCTATAGATGTTCGTATTAAATTGACTGTCTATAATATAAACTATTTGATGGTGCTTTGCTCATTGTGTTCGCAAAACAATTTGCTAAACGCAAATCCGTTGTTTCAACGGCATCGCAGTTTGAATAAACATCAGTTTTGCTTAAATATACACTTCGCTTCACTTCGTGTACATTCAGACAAAACATCCGATAATATAAATATTTTGATATAATTAAAATATAAAGGAAAGACAAAAATGAGTAAAAAGAAAGAAATACAACTTGAAATATTAAAGCATTATTTTACTGTTGAGAATAATATTGCTACATTAACACTTGTATATGACACTTTTTCTGAACTAATCAATCCGAATTTTGGAGATGATAAAATAGAAAAACTAAACGATAAGTTATTTTCTGATATAAAAGAAGCGGTATCCTTACTTCCTAAGAAATTCAAGCTAAATTTACATATTGTTATAAAAGATTTTGGCGAATATACTAAAGAAGAATGCGAAAACATACTAACTGAAAATTTAAAACTGACCGCCTATCAAACAATTAAGGAAAGTAATAAAAAGCGTTCTTGTGGGTGGTCTTTAATTGGTGTCGGTGCAATAATTATATTGCTAAGTTATTTTTTGCGTAGTCAAAACAATGAATTGTGGTTTGACCTAATAAACATTACGGGCACACTGTTTGCTTGGGAAGGCTCCTATATGGCATTTATAGAAAGAAACCTCGAAAATAGGGCTATGAGAACCCTTGCAAAATCAATAAATAATATTGCTATTGAAAGAGAAAAGCAAAATGATTAAACAAAGTATAGTTAATTTTTTTAAAAATCTAAAATACTTTTTTACTCCGCTTGGAACATTGTTTTTAGGTTTAATATTTGGAGTATTTTTTGTATTCGGGATTCAAGGTGCAAGTTAAACAAGCAACAACTGAAATTCAAATGATAACTCAGGAAACAAACATTAGCATCAATGACTTAAAAGATTGTGTAGTAGAAAGCTTTGCAGATGTGCCTTGGGAAGACCCAATTGAAGCAATAAAATTAATTACATCAAGCGAATGGCTAAATGGAACTTTAAAAGAAAACATATCCAACACGATAGATAACTACCAACTGTATGCTAGCGATATTGAAAATGCTGTTGTAAATGCCGTATCTGGTTATATTAAATACATAGTTATTTTTGTTATTTGTGCGATATTTGGATTGATATCTGGATTTTTCTTAACGAAATTTCTGATTAGGAGAAATATTGCTAAAAGAAATTTTTGGAAATTTGTTTTGGTTACTATGCTTGATAGTGTTTTGACCATAGGTGTAGCTACTTTGAGTATGTGGCTTACTTTACTCTGGAAACCTAGTATTATATTTACAAGTCTTGTTGGTATTATAATCTATGGCTTTATTTCTTTATTTGAAGCCTACATTATTCATGGATATAAAAAAATACCTTTAAAACAAGTAGTAAACATAAAAAACTCTTTTTACTATTCATTTCAAATATCTTAATTTATATTATATCATTTACAATATCTAGTTTTGTGATTGCAATAACAAATGCCTTTGTTGGAATATTCATTGCATTGCCACTTGTAATAGTTGGCATTATAGTCATTTCTCTTAATGCCGAAGCATACATAAAAAAACAAGTTGACAAAATATAACAACTGAACAATCAATATTTTTCTTTATATAATTAGTTTTATAAAATAAAAATTTAGATAGTCAATTTTAGAAAAAATTAGTAAGATTTTTCAAAAAAATACTCATTTTAAGGTGTTTGGTCATAAATGGTCATACTACTTAATGAAAAATAGTATGACCATTTTTATTTTTATCCCATAAACCCCTTTATTTTTCTAATGATTTTGATATAGGCGCAAAACTCCATTCAAATCAATCTCAATTTTGGTAAGGTGGGGGTCACGGGTCCGATTCCCGTCAGTACATCCATAAAATAAAAGTTGCTAAAACCCTTTATTTTCCTAGGGTTTTGGCGATTTTTTATTCTCATTTTTTAACAAAGATTTTAAGCCTAAAAAACATTTGCTGTCAATTTTTGGTGCAATTGCTGTCAAATTTTGCTCTATAAAAACGACCGATAGTCATAAAATCAACTATCGGTCTAATTCTTTATGAAACTACCTAAAACTGGTACATTTGCTGTCATTTGCTGTCAAATTTATTTTAGGCAAAATAAAAAATTACTTTTAAAATATTTCAAATTCTAGTTCAGTTTTTCTATCGTAAATTTCGCCTTGTGGAATTTTATACATTGACGAGTGCTTGCTTTTTCTAGCATAACAATAAGTACATTGATGATTGCAAGTGTCGTATCTGCCAATATCTACTGCTGGCATACTTCCACAATTTTTACGGTGTCCATCAATTTTGTTATTTTTTCTTTTGAATGTCAGTACTAAATTCTTAAACTTTTCATTAAGTCAATGTTCGAATATTTCTCCGTCAATACATTTGCTTGGGACTATGCCATATTTTAACCAATCGCCACTTTCTGCACAGGCTTCGATTTGTATTCCGTTCTCTTTTGCGATTTTAGAAAAATTTTCTAGTAAAATGTTTTTATCTTTTTCGCTTGGTGCGTAAACACTTTTTGAACAACCAGAATAACTCTCTATAACAAAATTAATTTTGCAATGTTTTGTGAAGTCTTTTAAACTTTCGCATAAATATTTGAAGTTTTTTATATGCCACTCTACATCTATTCCATCTGCAAATAGTATTGGGTCATATCTCCAAATAACTGGACAATAATTGCTAAGTTCTTTGAATGTTTTTATCCTTTCTTCAAGCGGTGGAAGACCTCCTTCAATGTTACTTGGATAAGGATTTAAGGTATATAAAAAGTAAAAAACAAAATCTTTTAATTTGTCTATTTGATTTAAAAGTGATTTTGGATTTTTAGACCAAAACACAATGCCTTCAATATTTCCTTTGGTTTCGATCTTTTTATCTCCAACTAAATTTGTAGAAACATCTAAAATTTCAAACTTTTAAGTGGAATTTTTGCGATTTTTTTGGATTTATTGTATTTGGCACCAAAACAAATTCATCTTCCAAACATTTAAAAAACCAATCGCTATAAAAAGCTGGGATATCTGTCCTTCTGGAAACACTTAGTATCATAAAAAACCCCAATTAGTATCTTATTGCTTTAATTATTATACCTTTTCCATCAAGAATTTCATAGCGTTTTGTTTTTAAATGTTGTTTTAATTTTTTTATTAAGTTATCTATAAACTCCTGTTCAACAGCCACCATATGAAAATTGCTGTTTATTGTATAATCACAAACCAAATAAAACTCATCTTGATTTTTTAATGCAGTTATTAGCAATTTATCCAAGTCGGTGTTTTCAGATATTGTAAATAATGAATTAAAGAAGCATAAAACAAGATTGTCTTGACTTCCATTTATGAGAAATGTTCCAACATCAAATTTTATAGTTTTTGGCAATTTTGGACTAAAATTTTTATAATTATCTGTTTTTATCACAGCCCATTCACACTCATCAATTCCATATAGATGCAAAATTCTAAAATTTTATTAAAGGTTAACGATTTTGAAACCAGCAGATCGAATTAATCTATTGTAGACCGCTATGCCAGCCCCTGAGGTTTCAGGGCATCTCGCATAAACTATTTTGGCATTCAATTTATCAAGTTCACGAAGTTTTGTGAATAAATTGTGTGCCTGCGACAGGGGATTGTCTTGCGGACGTCCTTTAGCGTTGAATATTTTTTGTATTGCCACAGGATTTCTGCAATCTCCTGCAAGTCCATATACAGTTTCAGTTGGGATTGCGACAATTTCTCCATCTTTTAATAATTTGCAAGCAAGAGCGACAGCATCTTTTGTTGGTTTTAAAATTTTTGTCTGTATGGCAATTATGTTTTCTCCTTTATAAAAAATATAGCATCAGAGATATGTTTTTAAAAGATATAAAAACATGAATATAGTTTTACAATAACTATATTCAAAGGCCTAGTTTTAAGTTTTTCTATTTGCCATAATTTGATTATAAGATATCAATTTCAAATTTAATTAAATGTGTTTGAACTATATTATTTTTTCAGCTGGATTCATTTTTACCAAAAAACCCATGCAAGCGGTGTTTTTTGTAAATTGATTTTGGCAAATCGCGATTTTTTATTATGTTTGCATGGAAAAAGTTGTAATTTGGTTGTGATTTTCAGTGCTAAAGGCGTCAATGTTTATTGAAATGGTTTGCTTGAAAATTTAGTAAATAAAAGTGTTTATTATTAATTTATCTAGCATTTAAATCATTATTTCTGTTAAAATAAATTGTATGCAACAGTTCGACTGCTTTTTCGCTGTGAGGTGCACTCAAATATTCCTTGTAAAGGGCTATGATTTCCGGATTTTCGTGCGATAAACGGACTTCCATTGAAGAATCCTTTGCGTATAATGCCTTAATTCTTTCTTTCTGTGCTTCATCATCTTTATCAAAATGTTTTGGTTGTCCGCCGCCCCCTATGCAACCGCCAGGGCAAGTCATAATTTCGACAAAATGATATTTTTCACCGTTTTTTATTTTTTCAAGCAAGATTCTGGCATTTGCTAAACCATAAACAACAGCAACTTTAACCTTAATGCCATTGATATCTAGTTCTGCTTCTTTAATTCCGTCATACCCTCTAACCGCATGAAGGTTTAACAATTGTTCAGGTGGCCTTTTATTGGTTAAGTAGGTGTATGCTGTTCTAACAGCGGCTTCCATAACACCGCCAGTGTTGCCAAAAATAACACCAGAACCGCTTGCTTCACCCATGAATTTGTCGAATTCCATATCTGCCAAATCGTTGAAATTAATATTTAATTCTTTTGTCCATTCAGCAAGTTCAGTGGTTGTAATAACATAGTCCATATCACGCATATTATCAACACCATTTATTTTTGCTGAAATATTCATTTCATCACGTCTAATTTCAAATTTTTTTGCAACGCAAGGTGTTAAGGCAACATTGACAATGTCTTTGGGATTAATGCCCATTTTATTTGCAAAATATGTTTTAATTATTGGACCTTGCATACCAATTGGACTTTTGCAAGTTGAAATATTTGGCAATATTTCAGGGTAGAATGTTTCAGCAAACTTTATCCAAGCGGGGCAACAACTTGTAAATTGTGGTAAACTATCATTGTTTTTTATTCTTTCAATTAGTTCAGATGCTTCTTCACAGATTGTAAGGTCAGCCGAAAAGTTTGTGTCTAAAACATAATTAAAACCAAGTTTTTTAAGTAAAGCCACCATCTTGCCTTGAACAAAACTTCCAAAAGGCAATCCAAATTCTTCGCCAAGGCCAACCCTAACTGATGGGGAAGTGGAGACTATGACAATTTTATTTTTATTTTCAATTATTTTTTTAATCGTTTTATATTCTTGTTTTACAACAAGTGAACTTGTTGGGCAAACTTTTATACACTGCCCGCAATTCACACATATAGATTTGCCACAAGTTGAAGCCAAATCATAGTTGTTGTTAACGCTAACAAAGTCATTGCACACTCTTGCACATTGACCGCATTTAATGCATTTTTCTTCTATTCTTGCAACTGATGGATTGTTTTCATCTATTGCAACTCTTATCATTTGATTTAAATGTTCCATAATTCATCTCCTAATTATTAATATTATCAGTCGAAATTTTTGATGTCAAATTTTTAGAATATGTTTCTACAACACCACATTAAAATATAACTTTTACGTATAGGTTATTTAAACAAAAAAGTTGGAGTTCCCAACTTTTAATAATTTATTTAACTTTAGTTTCCCATAAACCATGAATATTGCAATAAGCAAATATGGTTGAACCTTTAATGTATGGGAAGACGGCTTTTGCTGTTTCAAAAGGTTTAAAATATTTTTTAGCATTTATCTTATTGGATTTTAAACAGATAAATTCAATGTAATGATTTTCTTCCATAACATGAGGCACGGTTACTACAATATAATCACCAATAATTTCATATTGTGGTAAATGTTTTTCAACAGATGCTTCAACAGAATTAGGTTTTACTTGTTGCATTGGCTCTCCACAACAAACTATGTCATCATTTAAACAATTACAATCTTTATAAACTTCAACCATTGCACCACATTTATTACATTTTTTTATCAACAATTCTTTTGCCATATTATTTTTTTACACTCCTCTTAATAGTTTTTAGCATTTACTTCAAAGTAACTTTGTGGGTGAGCACAAACAGGGCAAATTTCTGGTGCTTTTGTGCCAACAATAATGTGTCCGCAATTTCTGCATTCCCAAACCGTGACTTCAGATTTTTCAAAAACTTTTTTGGTTTTAACATTATTTAAAAGTGCTCTGTATCTTTCTTCGTGGTGTTTTTCAATTTCAGCAACCATTCTGAACTTTTTAGCAAGTTCATGGAAGCCTTCTTTTTCTGCTGTGTTGGCAAAGTCAACATACATATCGGTCCATTCATAATTCTCACCATCAGCAGCAGCTTTTAAATTTTCAGCGGTATTGCCAATCCCATTAAGTTCTTTAAACCACATTTTTGCGTGCTCTTTTTCATTGTTTGCTGTTTTTTCAAACAATGCAGAAATTTGTTCATATCCTTCTTTTTTTGCTACAGAAGCAAAGTATGTATATTTGTTTCTTGCTTGACTTTCACCTGCAAATGCAGCTTGTAAATTTTTTTCAGTTTGAGTTCCTTGATACTTTGAAACTGGAGTTGTTTCAAGTTTTTCTAAAAATGAACCCTTCATTCCACATTTTGGACAAACAGGTTCAACGCCTTCTGGAACTTCAAAAACCTCCCCACATATTTTACAACGATATTTAACCATATATTACCTCCTTAACATATACATTAATTCAAAGTCTTTTTATGTTGTGTAGTGTAAAAGTGATAGTTTGTTTTCATAATCAGCAGTTTACAACTATTTTTAATTATACAATGAAAAGCTAAATTTTGCAAATAATTTATTAACTTTTGTCTAAATTATTTCAATAATAAAGAGCATGCACCAACAAACTAAACAAGCCTAATAAATAGTTATAAGATAAAACATGCAAAACAACTGAATGATTTTTTACGGTTGGAAATAAAATTTTGTTTTACTTTTATTTGATTATATGCTATCCTATTTGCATAGGAGAATATTGTGGCAAACGGATTTTGGAATTTTTTAAAAAATTTACATAAACGTAAACAAGAAACAAAAGATGAAAATAATGAAAATTTTATAAACGACAATCCAACAGAAGAACAACTGAAAGATAACAAAAATGGGAATATCGCAATTGTTCTTTCCATCATTTCATGTTTATTATTAGTGGCAATTATCGCACTGATAGTATCTATATTTGCAAATTACATATGGATTGGTATAATATCGATTGTTTTATTATTTATTCCTGTGCGATTGCAGGCTTTAGCTGTAAAAAAAGCAAAAAGGCAACTAAACATAAATGGTAAAGGCAAAATCAAATTTATACTTGTTAAATTTGTTTTTCCAATCATCGCTGCTATAATATCCATTGTCATACTCTTTTGGTTAATAGGTATATACTTAAAATAATAATATCATTCTTGCGATAAACTTATATATTTTTAATTTTTGTTTTCCAGAGTTACAAGACTTTATTTGGAGCAAACACACAAAAACAAGCCAAAAACCCTCATAACAAGGGCAATTAAATATGGAGTGCAAATCTCTAACAAAAAAGTTGTGGTACTTGGTAAGGCGTTTTGTTCCCCAAATTACATTTTCATTGGCTCCGAATTTATGGAGCTAAAAACCATTCTGATGTGGCTTAGAGGTAAAGCACTGCCTTGGTAAAACAAAAACGGCGCTTTTTCATCACTAAATTTCACCGCAAAAATCATTCAAAAACAGCACTATGCTGGCGTGGGTTTGTGTGTTGGTAAGGAGGGAAGGATGTGGGTTTGTGTGTTGGTAGGGGGGGTGGGGTTGTTTTCGTAATTGACGGCACTTGTAGAAAGCCGCCAAAAACCCCTTCAATCCTCAGGTTTTTAATGGTTTTTATCTGCGCAAATCGTACAGTTTGCTTCTTGCGTGCAGAGCCTAGGCGTTTTGTTTTGGTTGGCGAAGGCGCTGCAAAGGAAGAAGCAAAAAGGTTTTTTAGCCTTATTAGTAAGCCAATAAATCACAATTGATGAGTTATATCAAATAAATATGTTAAGTTGAAAATGGTATGCAAACATTCTATCGCTGTGTGGCTTTGCGCAGATAAAACTGGGCAATTCGTACAAAAACATTAAAAAATATTCAAAAACACTAGACATGCATTAAAAAGTTTGCTAAACTTAGGGTGGTTGGAGGTGTTTTATGTGTGTATATAACGATGGCGCGTGGGAGGGCAAGCGTAAACCAAAGGTGGTTAAGCTTAAACGCCCAAGACGTGGTCGTCCACGAAAAGACGAGGTTTGGCCACCACCAAACCCGCGCACTGTGACCTTAAAGCCGTGGTAGTCAATCGCGAGGTTGAAAAAGGGCAGTGGCCACTTTTGCAACTGCAAATAAAAGCGCTTTTAGTTGAGTTTTTGGCTATAAGCGCTTTTTTGTAATTGCGGTGGTTTAGGATGATATTGCGTGTGGGTGTAGGGCGATAAATGTTATGAATATGTGTGGAATATGGCGATAAATGTTATGAATGCGCGCGGGGTGGCGGCAAATACTAAAAATTATTAAAATTTCTAAAAAAACTTTTGATAAGTTATTGACTATTTTTGCTAAGTTTGTTAAAATGTGTTCGCACAGTAGTGTGTTTAGTATCTTTATGCCTTCTTTCGGGTGTGTGCAAAGGCGGCAAACGGGGTGCTAAGAATTTCCTCATGGGGCTTTTAGAGGTAATTCGCCAGAAAAAAAGGAGGTAAAACTATGCCAACCACTAACCAACTTATTAGACACGGTAAAGGCAGAGAGAAACAAACCTACAAGTCAAAATCGCCAATTCTTGACGAATGTCCACAAAAACGTGGTGTTTGTTTGTCAGTAACAACAACCTCTCCTAAGAAACCTAACTCAGCGCTTAGAAAAATCGCGCGTGTTAAGCTTTCTAACAGGATGGAAGGAACGGTTTATATCCCTGGTATTGGTCACAACTTACAAGAGCACAGTGTTGTTCTTATTCGTGGTGGTCGTGTTAAGGATTTGCCAGGTGTTAGGTATCACATTATTCGTGGCACGCTTGACACAGCCGGCGTTAAAGACCGTAAACAAGCAAGATCTAAATATGGCGCTAAAAGGCCTAAGTAGTTGAACTATGCAGTTTAATCTACAAAAAATAAAAGAGGAGAATAATTATGTCAAGAAGAAATCAAGCGAGCGTTCGTGACGTTTTACCTGATACCAAGTATAACTCAAAAGTTGTAACAAAACTTATCAACCAAATTATGCTTGACGGTAAACGTTCTATCGCTCAATCTATCGTATATGACGCACTTGCTATTTGCGAAGAAAAGCTTAACACTCCTGCTGCTGACGTTTTCAACCAAGCGCTTGAAAATGTTAAACCCGTTTTAGAGGTTAAAGCACGTCGTGTTGGTGGCTCTACGTACCAGGTTCCAATGGAAATAAGAGCGGCTCGTCGCCAAACTCTTGCTCTTCGTTGGATTGTTGACAACGCAAGAAAGCGTAACGAGCGCGGTATGGCTGCTAAACTTGCAGGCGAACTTATGGACGCCTATAACAGCACTGGTGGCGCGTTTAAGAAGAAAGAAGAAGTTCACAGAATGGCTGAGGCTAACAAGGCATTCGCTTCTTACAAGTGGTAAAATCCGCTTAACACTTTTAATTTGCGCATTTTTGGGAAAATTTGAAAGGTGGGCAAATTTGTTTGCCAAACCGCCCAAAATTGTTTATAATTAAAAAGTAATTTAGGCTTAGGCCTAACCTAGAAAATAAGGAGAAAAATTTTTTATGCCCAGAGATTATGCTTTAAACAAAATCCGTAACATTGGTATTATGGCGCATATCGACGCTGGTAAAACTACCACAACTGAACGTATTTTGTATTACACGGGTAAGTCTCACAAGATTGGCGAAGTTCACGATGGTCAAGCGACTATGGACTGGATGGAGCAAGAGCAAGAACGTGGTATCACCATCACTTCTGCTGCAACAACTTGTGTTTGGAAACAACATAAAATCAACATTATCGACACCCCTGGCCACGTAGACTTTACTATCGAAGTAGAGCGAAGCTTAAAGGTTTTGGACGGAGCGATCGAGCTTTTCACCGCGAAAGAGGGCGTTCAGGCGCAATCTATTAAGGTTTGGAAGCAGGCTGATAAATATGGCGTTCCAAGAATTGCCTATATTAATAAGATGGATACATTGGGTGCTGACTTTTATTTCGCGGTTAACGCGATGAGAGAGCAACTTGGTGCTAACGCCGTACCTCTTCAATTGCCAATCGGTAAAGAAGATGGCTTTATTGGGATCGTTGACCTTGTTGAGATGCACGCTGTTATCTATAAAGATGACGAAGGCAAGGATATGGAGATCACCGAGATTCCTGATGATATGAAAGACCTTGCTAACGAATATCGTCAAAAACTTGTTGAGGCGGTTGCTGAAACCGATGACGCGCTTTTAGAGAAGTTCTTTAATGGTGAAGAATTAACCAAAGAAGAGCTTAAAGCGGGCATCAGAAAGGCAACAATCGCTTTGCATATGACGCCAGTGCTTTGCGGCTCGTCATATAAAAACAAGGGAACGCAACTTTTGCTTGACGCAGTTGTTGACTATTTCCCATCACCACTTGATATCCCTCCTGTTAAAGGCGTGGATATGAATGGCAACACAATCTACCGTAAGGCTGATGATAATGAACCACTTGCTGGTCTTGCATTTAAAATCGCTAAAGACCCATTTGGAACGCTTACTTTCTTCCGTATTTACTCTGGTAAAATCACAACGGGTTCTTATGTTTATAACTCAAACAAAGACAAAAAAGAAAGAATTGGCCGCTTGGTAAGAATGCACGCTAACGCCCGAACCGAAGAAACTGAGGCTTATGCTGGTGATATCGTTGCTATCGTTGGTTTGAAAGACACAACAACGGGTGAAACGCTTTGTGCTGAAAACGCACCAATCATTTTGGATCCAATGGAGTTTCCTGAACCAGTTATCTCTAAGGCAGTTGAACCAAAAACAAAGGCTGACCAAGAGAAAATGGCAATTGCGCTTGCAAAACTTGCCGAAGAAGACCCATCATTTCAAAGATTTACGGATACTGAAACGGGTCAAACAATCATTAAGGGTATGGGTGAGTTACACCTTGATATCATTATTGATCGTATGCGTCGTGAATACAAGGTTGAATGTAACGTAGGTGCGCCACAAGTTGCTTACCGCGAAACGTTTAAAACCCCTGTAAGAAGCGAAGGCAAATATATCAAACAATCGGGTGGTAAAGGTCAGTATGGTCACTGTATCATTGAGTTTGAGCCACTTGAACCTGGCAAGGGTTATGTGTTTGAAGATAAAACGGTTGGTGGATCTATTCCAAAAGAATATATTCCAGCTGTTGATAAGGGTATCCAAGAGGCGCGCATGAGCGGTGTTCTTGCTGGATATGAAACTGTTGACTTTAAGGCGACAGTTGTTGATGGTAGTTATCACGAAGTTGACTCTTCGGAAATGGCGTTTAAAATCGCTGCATCGATGGCATTCAAGGATGGAATGAAAAAGGGCAACCCAGTTATCCTTGAGCCTATCATGTACGTTGAAATTGAAGTGCCAGATCAATATCTTGGAGATGTTATGGGCGATGTTTCACGCCGTCGTGGTAACGTAATGGGAACTTCACTTAAAAACGGAGTGCAAACCATCAGGGCAGAGATACCACTTGCTGAAATGTTTGGTTACGTAAGTGACTTACGTTCTAACACGCAAGGTCGTGGTAACTACACTATGGAACCTTCACACTATGCCGAAGTTCCAAGAAACGTAGCCGAAAAAATTATCGGCGAAAATACAAAAAAGTAAATTAAAAAAAGGAGAATAAAAAAATGGCAAAAGCTAAATTTGACAACTCAAAACCTCACGTTAACGTTGGTACAATCGGCCACGTTGACCACGGTAAAACCACTCTTTCTGCTGCAATTTCTTTCATTATGGCTCATGACTATGATCCAGATAGCAAAGAGGTTAAAGACTACAACCAAATTGACTCAGCACCAGAAGAGAAAGCTAGAGGTATTACAATTAACACTGCTCACATTGAATACCAAACTGCAAACAGGCACTACGCACACGTAGACTGCCCAGGACACGCAGACTATGTTAAAAACATGATCACGGGTGCAGCTCAGATGGATGGCGCTATCCTTGTTGTTGCTGCAACTGATGGCCCAATGCCTCAAACTCGTGAACACATCCTTCTTGCTCGTCAGGTTGGTGTTCCTAAAATCGTTGTTTTCATGAACAAAATGGATCAACTTAACGGCGACACCGAACTTGCTGACCTTGTTGAGATGGATATCCGTGAACTTTTAAACCAATACGATTTTGATGGAGACAACACTCCTATTATCCGTGGTTCAGCTTTCCTTGCTTTGGAAGATGCAAAAGCAGGCAAATGGGATACTGAAAACGTTAACGCTATTCGTGAACTTATGAAGGCGGTTGACGAATATATCCCAACCCCAGCTCGTGATACCGATAAGCCTTTCCTTATGCCTATCGAAGACGTGTTCACTATCACTGGTCGTGGTACAGTTGTAACTGGCCGTGTTGAGCGTGGTGTGTTAAAACTTAACGACACTGTTGAAATCGTTGGTATGGCTGAAAAAGCACAACAATCAGTTGTAACTGGTATCGAAATGTTCAGAAAGCTTCTTGACGAAGCAGTAGCTGGTTATAACGTTGGTGTTCTTCTTCGTGGTATCCAAAGAACTGACGTTGAGCGTGGTCAAGTACTTTGCAAACCAGGTTCAATTCATCCACATACTGAGTTCACTGCCGAAGTTTACGTTCTTACGAAAGAAGAAGGTGGACGTCATACTCCATTCTTCAACAACTATCGTCCACAATTCTATTTCAGAACTACTGACGTTACTGGTTCTATCGAACTTCCAGAAGGCACTGAAATGGTTATGCCTGGCGATAACACAAGAATGACTGTTAAGCTTATCACTCCAATCGCAATCGAAGAAGGTCTTCGTTTCGCTATTCGTGAAGGCGGCAGGACGGTTGGTTCTGGTGTTGTTTCTAAGATCATTAAGTAAAAAGCGCAATATTTGGCGAATATGACAACAAATTAAAAAAGCCCGAATTGGACGCGAGTACGAAAGTACACTTATCCAATATCGGGCTTTTTATTTGTGTCATCTTCATCCAAATCTTACGGTTTTTACACGTAACTAATGAATTGATTTATAATATAAATTAGCGATTAAGTGCAGAAAATGCGAGGCTTACAAGACGTCACG
>ULRP01063521.1_pt1 | contig 26849 bp, 21 predicted proteins | sample 1955521 | NCBI WGS metagenome assembly ULRP01 (sample SAMEA4835685, study PRJEB28245) | human gut metagenome | biome: gut microbiome; material: fecal sample | place: Denmark | collected 2008
CACTCACGACGAGCAGATAACGATGATGACCCTTTGGAGCATCTTCCGCTCGCCGCTTATGATAGGCGCGGAGATGCGCCGAAATGACGAATTCACCCTCTCGCTGCTGACGAATTCGGAGCTTATAGATATGCTCAAAAATTCGCATTCCGCGCGGCAGCTCCGCCGTGACGAGACGCAGGGCAGAGGAGAGATTATTTGGGCAGCAAAGGGCGAAGAATGCAAATACATAGCCCTTTTCAATACTGACGAAGCCGAGCGGGAGATATCGTTTGATATCACCGATATCGCCGTCGGCGGCAGAGAATACAAGGCTCGCGACCTTTGGGTGCACGAAGAGTATCCGCTTGACGGCGGCGAATTAAAGGCAAAAGTTAACGCCCACGGCGCGAGATTATTTAAGATAATGTGAGGTAAAATATATGGAAAGACAGCCGAATTACAGACTTGCCACAAAGAAGCCCGACCATATCATGGTCAGCATCTCGGGCGATGCCAAGACCTCGATGACGATCACATGGCGTGCGAGCGCCGAGGTGACCGAGGGCTATGTCGAGTTCAGCGAAAAAGGCGGAGAAAAAAAGAGAGTTCAGGCGATAACAAATGAATTCAAGAGCGACGTCAGCGTCAGCAGACTTTTTTGGGCGAAGCTCGAGGGTCTGAAGCCCGGCACCCGTTATTATTACACCTGCGGCAGCGCCGAGGAGCGCAGCGAGGAGTATTATTTCGACACCGAGGAGGAGAATTTGACCAAGTTCAAATTCATCGCCATCTCGGATCATCAGAAGGATAACGACCATTATAATCCCGATTATTCCGCCCTCAATAAATTCCTCAAGAACGTGCTCAAGAAGCACCCCGACGTTAAATTCATCCTCACCGCGGGCGATAACACCAACTGCGGCCAGCATGAGATACAGTGGAACGCCATGTACGAAGGCATGGAGGGCGTTATGGAGCACCTGCCCTATATGATGTGCTGCGGCAACCACGATAACAGGGGCTTCAAGCAGTATTTCCCCACCGAGCAGGGCAGATACTATGCCGAGCCTGCGGAATTCTTCAACGCCGAGCTTGCCTATTCCTATCCGCTCAACGGCCCCGAGGGCTGGCGCCCCGAGAACTATTCCTTTGACTACGGCAACGTCCATTTTGCGATCATGGGCGTCAACGAGCCCGAACTTGTCAACGATTGGCTGATAAAGGATCTCGACGCCTCCGATAAGACGTGGAAATTCGGAGCATACCATTTCCCGATATATTACAGCGGCTCGAATCTTGCGAATGACGACGCTTACCCGATGATGCGCGAGGGCATGGAGAAGCTCGATGTGCTTTTCTCGGGTCACGAGCATAATTTCTCAAGAAGCTATCCGATACGCAACGAGGAGCTTTTTGACCGCCCGTCACAGGGCACTGTCCATTATGAGCTGGGCAACGGTCACATGAATCCACCCGGCACCAAGACCTGCGATAAGATATGGCATTGCTCATATTATCCGCAGGAGGAATTCAACTGCATGTATGCCCTTATCGAGATCGACGGCGATAAAGCCACGTTTATCTCCGAGCTTGACGACGGCAGAGTGGTCGACGAATGCTGCATTGATAAGGCCAAGGACGAGATAAGACCCTACAGGGTCGCCCCCGTATTCGGCCCCGGCAGGACGAGGACCATGTTCAAGGGCGTTGACCTCGGACTCTGCGCCGCTTCGCTTCCGCCCGTGTGCATCGACGGCGTGTGGTATGCCGCCTTTGCTACCCTCATCGGCTTCATCGGCGGCGAGGTCGCAAGGAAGCCCGGCAGAGTGGAGCTTTCGGTCTACGGCAGGAGCGCCGCCTTTAACGAGGGCAGCAGCAAAGCCGAAACGCCGAACGGCGAGGTCGAGATGGGCAATAAAGTATTTCGAGGCAACGAGGGTCAGCTCTATGTGCCCCTTGACGCAGCTTGCAAGATATTCGGTATGAAGTGGGCTTACGCGGCAAGGAATAATTTCATCACCATTGAGCATGTGAGCGAGGCTCACCCCGTGCCCGTCCAGCCGTAAAATATCAAAGAACCGAAAGAGGTCATGATATGTTTGATTATTTCAGAGTAGCCTGCGCCGTCCCCGACGTTGAGGTGGCGGATGTGGAGCTGAATACGCAGCGCACCGTGGATTATATCCGCAGCGCCGCCGATAAGAATGTCGATCTGCTTGTTTTCCCCGAGCTGGGGCTGACCGGCTACACCTGCGCCGATCTATTCGCTCAGCGCACCCTCGGCGACGGGGTCAAGTCGGCGCTTGACACGCTTGCCGCGGAGAGCGCCAAATGCGGCGTTGCCTTCGCGGTCGGCGCCCCCGTCGTGATGAGAGGCTCGCTTTATAACTGCGCCGTCATTTTCTTCGGCGGCAGGGTCGTGGGCGTTGTGCCCAAGACCTTTATCCCGAATTACGGCGAATTCTATGAGAAGAGATGGTTTGACTCTGCGGACGGCGCTCCCGAGTCGATAACTTCGGCCGAGCTCGGCATGGGCGGCGAGAGCTACACCGTACCGGTCGGCAGCTCCGTGTTTGACCTCGGCGGCGTTAAGGTTGGCTTCGAGATCTGCGAGGATCTCTGGGCGCCCCTGCCCCCGAGCACTCTGCTCTGCCTTGCGGGTGCGGAGGTCATAGCCAATCTCTCCGCCAGCAACGAGGTCATTGCCAAGCGTGAATACCGCCGTCAGATAGTTACTCAGCAGTCGGCGGGCAGCATCTGCGCCTATGCATATTGCTCGGCGGGCAGCCTTGAATCGACCACAGACCTTGTTTTCTCGGGTCATTCGCTTATCGCCGAGAACGGCAAGTTCCTTTGCGAGCAGGAGAAGCCCCTGACGAGCGATTATATATTGATAACCGATGTCGACATTGAGCGCATCCGCAGCGACAGAGCCAAAAAGAGCAGCTTCACCGATTGCAGGAAGCGCTACGGCGACCCCGCTATACAGACCGTTAGAGCCCCCAAGGCGGAGTCCGCTTCCGACGGCTCATACTATAAGATAGGCAAGCTGCCCTTTGTGCCCGACACCGAGAAGCACCGCACCGAGAGATGCCTTGCCATATTTGAAATGCAGGTCGCAGGTCTCAAAAAACGCCTTATCAAGACGAATTGCCGCCCCGTTATCGGTATTTCGGGCGGGCTTGACTCGACCCTTGCGCTGCTCGTGAGCGTGCAGGCGGTCAAGGAGCTGGGCAGACCCGCTTCCGACGTGGTAGGCGTCACTATGCCCTGCTTCGGCACGACGGACAGAACCTATAACAACGCCCTTTCGCTTATGGAATCTCTCGGCGTCACCGTTGAGGAGATAAATATAAAAGCTGCCTGTATGCAGCATTTCGCCGATATAGGCCACGACCCCGAGCAGTTTGACCTGACCTATGAGAATTCTCAGGCTCGTGAGCGCACGCAGGTGCTCATGGATCTTGCGGGCAAGGTCGGCGGCATAGTCATCGGCACGGGCGACCTGAGCGAATCCGCCCTCGGCTGGTGCACCTACAACGGCGACCACATGAGCATGTACGGCATAAACGCCACTATCCCCAAGACGCTGATACGCTGGATGATAGAGAGCCTTATCAAGGGCGGCACATTTGAGAGCAGCTCCGATGCGCTCAGGGATATCGCCGATACCCCGATAAGCCCCGAGCTGCTGCCGCCCGACGCGAGCGGCAAGATAGCGCAGCAGACCGAGAGCATAGTCGGCCCCTATGCGCTGCATGACTTTTTCCTTTATTATATGCTCCGCTACGGCTTCTCGCCAGCCAAGATATATTTCCTCGCCTGCAAGGCGTTTAAGGACGATTTCGACGGCGAAACGATCAAGAAATGGCTCGTCACATTCTGCCGCCGCTTCTTCAGCCAGCAGTTCAAGCGTAACTGCGTGCCCGACGGAGTCAAGGTCGGCAGTATCGCCCTTTCGCCCCGCGGCGACTGGCGTATGCCCGGCGACGCCTCCGCAGCCGCATGGCTCGCCGAAGCGGAAAGGCTGTGATCGACGAATTCCAAAAGATCCTTGGTGTATATGCAGCTGTCGCTTTAGTGCTTTGCGGGAAACAAACCAGAGTTCCCTCACCGGTGAGCCGAAAGATGTGCGTTTTAAAGGCTCCCTTGTGTAAAGGGAGCTGTCAGCCGCAAGGCTGACTGAGGGATTGACTCAGCAAACTGTTGCTTTTTTCCTATTCTTTTTGGGAATCGGCTGATCAAACTTCATCCGCTTTTATTGATTCTCTTTTGCAATCCCTCCGTCGCAACTTCGTTGCGCCACCTCCCTTTACACAAGGGAGGCGAGGTCAACTACGAATTTTCGGAAACATTGTAGGGGACGACGTCCTCGACGTCCCATGAAATAATTGCATTGTAGAATTATCACGGTAGGGGCGAACTGTGTTCGCCCGCCTAAAGTTGCCCACTGTCGCAGTATTAAACTGTTGCTTGCCTTTCGGGCTCCCTCCTGAGGGGGCTGTCCGTAGGTCTGAGGTAGTAATTATACAATTCCGTCTTCCGCACGAGACAGCTAAAAATCAACAAAACCAAAGAACGCTTTTTTCACCGCCGCTGTGCCGAAAACGGGCACGGCGGTGTATTATTTACAATTTGTTCATAATTTCCGCAAAGGATTCGACCGAATCGGCTTGTATTTATTAATTGAAGGGGTGATTAAATGGATACCATCAGAGAAAACGCCTGTAGGAGGGAGAAAGAGATTCTCTCGCCGAGGGCGGCGTTTGCCGCCGAGAGCAAGGGTCGGCTTCGCCCCGAGGAGGAGTGCCCTATCCGCACCGTTTTCCAGCGCGACAGGGATAGGATCATCCATTGCAGCTCTTTCAGACGGCTGAAACATAAAACTCAGGTTTTCCTTTCACCCGAGGGCGATTACTACCGCACAAGACTGACTCATACTCTTGAAGTGGCTCAGATCGCAAGGACTATTTCGGGCGCTCTGCTGCTCAACGGCGACCTGACCGAGGCTATCGCGCTCGGCCATGATCTCGGTCATACCCCGTTCGGCCATGCGGGCGAGCGTGCGCTGAATGCTGTCTGCCCCAACGGTTTCAGGCATTATCAACAGAGCCTGCGTGTGGTGGATAAGATCGAAAAAGAGGGCAGGGGGCTGAATCTCACCTTTGAGGTCCGCAACGGCATCGAGCGCCACACAAGCGGCGAGCAGGCGGCGACCCTTGAGGGACGTGTCGTCCGCCTTGCCGACAGGATCGCCTACATAAATCACGATATTGACGACGCTACAATCGCCGGCATAATGTGCGAGGAGGATATCCCGCTTGCCATTCGCAACGAGCTGGGGCATTCAAAGAGCGCAAGGATAAACACCCTTGTTATCAGCTGCATCGAGCACAGCGGAGACGATATCGTCCTTGAGAAGGGCGTTGCCGAGGTCTTTGACGAGCTGCATGAATTTATGTTTGCCAAGGTCTACACCAACCCCGCCTGCAAGGGCGAGGAAAAGAAGGCAATAGAGATGATACAGCGCCTTTACTTCTATTACTCAGAGAATCCCGAGCAGATGCCCGAGCAGTTCGTAGCCATTGCGAAGCGTGACGGAGTGCCGACCGCGGCGTGCGACTTCATTGCCGGCATGACCGACAGATACGCCGTTAAGGTTTTTACCGAATTGTTTGTGCCTAAGGCGTGGAGTAAGCTCGGAGACGCATTCTGATATGAAAAAGAGAATTAAATATATCTCCGTCGTTGCCGCGGCGCTGCTTCTTGCGGCGGCAATATCCGTCAGCTCGTTTGCAAATTGGTATGACGATGTCAGCGGCGGTACATATAGAGAAATAAATGGAAAGGGCTTCGTTGCGGATACCTTTTGCGGCGTTGACGCCCTGTATAACGAAAATGACAGCTGTTACCAGTGCAACGAGTTGATAATGCGATTTTACCGTGAAGCATTCGGACTTGAGGTGCTCGCCTATGCGAATACAGGGCTTGTCATGCTCACCGAGGGCTATGCTTTTGAGCCGACCTCCGAGCCTAAGAAAGGCGACGTGGTCTATTGCACGGCTGCTATGCGAGGCTCCTCAAGCGACCACTGGGCGATTGTCAAGGATTACTCCGACGGCAAGCTCACTCTGTTTGAGCAGAATGTGGTCTGGGAGGGCAAGGCGGGCGTCGGCAGGCGGCTGAAATACCCATCGGATTCATACTATTTATATACTCCCGTCGGTCTCGGCGGCAATGCCGACCCCGTGCCGAGAGGCGTTTCTCAGACAGTGACCGAGAAGCCGACGACCACCGCCGCGCCGACTACGGCAAAGGCGACAACGGCAAAACCGACGACCGTGAAGCAAACCACCGTCAAAGCGACGGTCAAGGCGACTGCGACCATGACAACGGCGTTATCGACCTCCGCGGCGACCACCGCTACTACGGCTTTATCAGAGACGACGACGGAATTCATCTCCGTGCCGTCGACCGCTGCGGTGTCCACTACCCATGCGAGCACGGCACCCGTTACCTCCGCAGAGGCAAAGAACGCCTCCGACGGATATGCGGCGAAGCTCCTGCCCCTTTGTGCGGGTCTTGCGGCGGTCATGATAATTGTGATATTGATAATCAAAAACAAACGAAAGTGAAATAAAACGCTGAGCCGTTAGGGAAGCGAGGTGGGCTTATGGCTATCAGCGAGCGATTTATCCAGGAGCTGCAAGAGCGGGTCGATATCGAGGAAGTGATATCCTCCCACATAACTCTGCGGCGGCGGGGCAAGACCCTTGTGGGTCTGTGTCCGTTCCATAACGAAAAGACACCGTCGTTCACGGTGTATCCCGATACAAATTCATTCTATTGCTTCGGCTGCGGCGCGGGCGGCGACGTCATCAGTTTCATCCGCAGGATAGACAACCTCGACTATGTTGAGGCGGTCAAGACCGTCGCTCAGATGGCGGGGATGTCCATGCCCGAGGACGGCTACGACGATACGCTTGCTAAGCGGCGAATGCGTCTGCTTGCGGCGAACCGAGAGGCAGCGAGATTTTTCAACGCCTGCCTTATGGATGAGAAAAACCGCCCTGCGCTCGACTATTTTCTGCGCCGTGCTCTCACTACCGCCACGATCAGGCACTTCGGCCTCGGCTATGCGCCCGACAGCTGGCACGCCCTGACGGAGCACCTTCGCTCCAAGGGCTTCACCTATGAGGAAATGGTGCTCGCTAACCTCGTCAGGCGCTCGGATAAGAACGGCAAGGCGAATTATTACGATAATTTCCGCAATCGCGTGATGTTCCCGATAATCGACCTTAGGGGCAACGTGATAGCCTTCGGCGGCAGAGTCATGGATGACTCAAAGCCCAAGTATATCAACACCTCCGACACTCCGGTATATAAAAAGAGCAACGGCGTTTTCGCCTTGAATTTCGCCAAGAATGCCAACGAAAACAAGCTGCTGCTCGTCGAGGGATATATGGATGTCATAGCCCTGCATCAGGCGGGCTTTACCAATGCAATAGCCTGCCTCGGCACGGCTTTTACAAGCGAGCAGGCGAATCTGCTCTCCCGCTACGCAGAGGAAATAATCATCTGCTACGACAACGACGGCGCGGGCAGGGAGGCTACGCAGCGCGCGCTTAATGTGCTCGGCAAGACGGGGCTGAAGCTCCGCGTCGTTACCATGAGCGGCGGCAAGGACGCCGACGAGATAATCCGCACCCACGGCAAGGAGCGCTTCGCCGAGCTGCTCGGCATGGCCGCCAACAAGACGGAATACCGCCTGCTTCAGGAGCGGAACAAATACAATCTCAATACCGACGACGGCAAATTGCGATTTTTGACCGCCGCAGCCCAAATACTCGCCGAGTGCAGCGCTATCGAGTGCGATATCTACGCCACCAGGCTGTCAAATGAGCTTGGCGTGTCGGCGGAAAGCATCAACGCTCAGGTCCGCTCTGCCAAGACAAGGCAGCGGCGCAGCGATGAGTCAAAAAGGCTCAAGGAGAGCGAGGCGCTGATAGAGCGTAGCTTCGCCGATAAAAATAATCCGCAGCGAGCCGCCAATATACGGGCCGCCAAAGCGGAGGAAACGCTGATAGCTTCGCTTATGCGCAACCCCGATTTTTATCCGAAGCTCAAAGATAAATTCTCCGCCGATGATTTCGTGACCGACTTCAACAAGCGGATAATGCGCTGCCTTGCGGACAAGCTCGACAAGGGCTTTATCCCCGAGCTAAGCCTTTTCGCAAGGGAATTTACCCCGGAGGAGATGGGCAGCGTTACGAGGATATATATGAGCTCTGCGGAGCTGAATAATACGCTCAGAGAGTGCGAGGATTGCATATCCGTGCTGCAAAATGCGGCTGAGAGCAAGCCTACCGATGTTTCCTCCCTCAGCGCGGAGGAATATTTGAAGCTGTTTAATAAAAAATAATTATACATAGGATGTGAGTTTTAATGGAAGGAACAGAGAAGAAAACGCCGTTCAAGGCGCTTGTGGAGAAAGGTAAAGCCACAGGTAAGCTGACCACTCAGGATATCGACGCCGCCATGATCGAGATGAATCTCGACGTTGAGGAGCTTGATAAGCTCTATGAAACACTCGAGGCAAATAACATTGAAGTTGTGGACGATATCTCAAGCGACGCTATCGAGAATTTTGACGTGGATATCCCGAAGTCGCTCGATATCGGTGCTGGCGACGATAAGGGAGCGAATGTGGACGACCCCGTTAAGGTCTATCTCAAGGAGATAGGCAGGGTGCCGCTGCTCACCCCCGAGGAGGAGATCGAGCTTGCCATCAGAATAGCCGATGACGACAAAAAAGCGAAGCAGCGCCTTGCGGAGGCCAACCTGCGCCTTGTCGTCAGCATCGCCAAGAGGTATGTGGGCAGGGGAATGCACTTCCTTGACCTCATTCAGGAGGGCAACCTCGGCCTCATCAAGGCGGTCGATAAATTTGATTACACCAAGGGCTTCAAATTCTCGACCTACGCCACGTGGTGGATAAGACAGGCGATAACCAGAGCCATTGCCGACCAGGCGAGGACGATCCGTATCCCCGTGCATATGGTCGAGACCATCAATAAAGTCAAAAAGACCAACAGCCAGCTGCTCCATGAGAACGGCAGAGATCCCACCGCCGAGGAGATAGCCCAGAGGCTTGATATGCCTGTTGAGAAGGTCAGGGAGATCCTGCGCGTCGCTCAGGAGCCTGTTTCGCTTGAAACGCCCATCGGCGAGGAGGAGGACAGCCACCTCGGCGACTTCATCCCCGACGACGATGCCCCCGCACCGGCGGACGCCGCATCGATGATGCTTCTTAAAGAGCAGCTCAACGACGTGCTCAAGACCCTGACCCCGAGAGAGGCTCAGGTGCTCCGTCTGCGCTTCGGCCTTGAGGGCGGCCACCCGCACACCCTCGAAGAGGTCGGCGCAATATTCAACGTCACCCGTGAGAGGATCCGTCAGATAGAAGCGAAAGCCCTCAGAAAGCTCCGCCACCCCAGCAGGAGCAAAAAGCTCAAGGATTTTGTCGATTGACGAGCCATACCCGCCGCAGCCCGACCGCCGCGGCGGCTCTTTTTTGCCCGAACATATAAAAACACGGATAATTTTTAAATTTAGGTCTTTACAAATTCAAAAAATGTGGTAAACTATTATTTGTCACTCGGAGGCATAGCTCAGCTGGTCAGAGCGCCTGCTTCACACGCAGGAGGTCACAGGTTCGAGCCCCGTTGTCTCCACCAAAAAACGGCTGCCCTCGTCAGAAGGTGGCCGTTTTTTCTTTTGCATAGGGGCTCGAAGGACGAGCGGCACAGAGCAACAGTCCGGTGGACTGTTGTGACCGCGAGCGACCAAGCGCCCGCAGGCGCGCGAGTCGAGCCCCGTTGTCTCCACCAAACAGTACAAATCCGAACCTAATGCCGGTTGGCGAGGGGTTCGGATTTGTTGTTTTCTTTGAATATCCGAATTTCAACGCAAAGTTTTGACAAAGCAGCGCCGCTTGCCGTTAAAGGCAGGCGGCGTTTTTTAGTGAAGATTACGTTTGCTCAAGTAAATCCCATATTCTCGTTTTCCTTCTTCGCTTTCAAAATAAGCTGTTATCTCAGGCAAAAAACATCTTGCCAATTCCTCGTATGCACTTTTTGGAATGTTGCTCGCCGCATATTTGAATTCTGTGCTTTGAGCTTCTCCCACGGCAGACGATCCGCCGGATATGTTCTTTTCGCTCATTTTTGTCCTCATAAAAGTATTCTTTGAGGATTTTATCTGAACTCGTAGCGAGTTATGTTCGTTTTCATACTGCGAAAGGTGTCTTTCTTCATCAAGAACGAGTGAAATCAAATCTGCCCGTATCCTCGTTTTTGCAGTCAAACTGCAAGCAGGTAATTAGATACCGTGACATCGAGCCGCCAATGCGACAGGTGAAAGACCGAAACCGCCATCAAGGCAAGTCGGTTGTATTCGGTCAGCAAACCTTTTCGTATTGCAAGTTTTTTGTTTTCGCCTCTGACTCTGTATATGCCTGAAATATTCCTGCAATCAAAGTGCTTTGGCTTGCCGTCTTCGCCGAGATTGTAGGCGTTCCATCGTCTGATTATCTCGCCCGCAAGTTTCCTTTCGTAGCCGGGTTCGCCTTCGATTCTTGAGCTGTAATACTTATACGCCCTGACCGCCTGCTCGGCTCTCATGTGATGATAGTCTATCTTGTTCTTCGTTTCTTCGGGAGCGAATATTCTTTCTCCCGTGCCGTCAAAATACCCTCTTACGAATTCAACATCATCAGGCAAAATCCGCTGCAATTGCAGCTTGCCGCCCTTGCCCCGCTTCACCCTCACGCACGGATATCCCGACTCGTCCTCGACGAAATCATTCCCGCGCAGCCTGCATAGCTCGGCTCTGCGTATGCCGACCCGCTTCTGAAACTCGACGGAGCGGGCATATTTTTTGTTGCCCGGATCGGCATTCGGCCGATATGACGCCCGCTTTTTTCTTGATCGAGTGTTGGCTGCGGCGCTTCTCTGCGGGATGTCAACGTCATTTAGCGTCATCCCGTGGTAGAGCACGACCGGCGCAAGATAAGAGTGGATAGTGTTTGGCGACAGACCTTTTTGCTTCAGGTAGTCAACATAATCATCGATATGCTTTTGGCATTCATCTTTGGTTTTGCAGTCGAAATTGCTGCGGCAATAGGCAATGAATTTTTCATAATTTCTCACGAACGCTTTACGGGTCACATTGTTGTCGTATTTGGCAAAGAAAGCGGCGGATCTGTCACGCAATTTGCGAGTATGACTCTGCCTGAACGGCCTTTTCTTTTTGCTCATGGCATTTCTCCTTTCTGTAGAATTTTCGGAAGTTTCTGCATTGCAACGGACTTCCGACCGTCCACGCCGAAGCGAGTTAAACCGATCAAGGGCTTCTTATGAAGCGATGACTTTCAACGAAGTCAACCGTTAAGGCCGATGCAAACCATAACGCCGGAACGATCTCTCATATATGAAACCGTCCATTTGCCCTACAAACTGGTTATTTCCCACCGAATATGAGAATTCGGCAAAATAACCGTTTGTGAGCCGGCTCTCTTTTTTCAAAGAGCTGCCGTGCCGAATGATGCGTTGTCCTCCGACCGTGCCGTCTCTGTGATGCCACAGTGCGTAGGCAGCGGCTCGGCGGGTCTCTCCCACAAAGCCGCCCGCCGGATGGCAGGCGTCATTACGTCTGAACCGTGACCTAAGCCACGGTTTTCACTCCTGTTGCCGTACTTCTATATACAAGTATGTCATTTCAACAGGGTCGATAAAAATCAAAATTCACGCTTATACTCTAAACCCAACGCAAGTGTAATTCGTCACAAGAAAAATATTGACATTCGGGAATCAAAGAGTAATACTGACGTTGCTGTGCAAATCGATATTATCCCACAGGGGTATATTTTTGGTAAGAACGTATGCTTTTGGTCGTCATATCCACTGTTGAATGAATTGTGTCGCTGCAAACGGAGCAGCGTTTTTTGTGCGCGGCTTCGGCTGCGCATTTTTTGTTTTAAAAGATTCAGCATAATCGATAGGACGCCAAAGCTGCATGAGCCGGTGCAATATTCGTCTTTCTGTGTCAAAGCAAAATTTAAAATAATTTCAAAACTTATGAACCGATTTTGCAAAATCTTGTCTTTATTCATGAGAGGGTTTTTCATAAGGGCGAGGTGCGCCCTGAGGAAAGGCTCAAAAATGAATTCAGGAGGCAAAAACATGAGGAAAAAACTCAAAAGCGCATTATCATTGCTGCTCTGCATGATAATGGTATTCGGAGCGGTGATTCCGTCAATTGCTGCCGGACGCAGTAATTCATCTGAAGCTTCAATTGAACAGGATGGCCTCAGACTGGAATCAACAAACGCCGTTGGCAAAGTACTTGCGAAGGCGGCATCAGAGCAGACGGCGCAGCAGAGTGGCGATTACGGTATAATTGATGTTGAAATCGCCGGAAACATAGTTAATGTCCAGATTAACAACGAGGAATCCTGTACGGTGGTTGTGGCGGTCTATGATGACGATACCGGCAGGATGATAGGCTCCGGTTTTTGCGATGCGGAGAAAGATGCGGACATCGTAGATGTGGAGCTTAATGTCTCAGAGGTGCCGGAGTATTATTTGCTGAGAGTGTTTCTCATTGACAGTCAAAAGGCTGCGTTGTGTGAGGAGTACAGGTACATAGAGCATACGCACAATTTTATTGATGCCAAGAGCAAGACTGTAGACGATTTTCCCGATAATGTTGTTCTCAATCTCGACGAGAGCAAAACAAATAACTTTGCCGTCGTTGCCGATGAAGGCATTGAGATAACCACCGATGGCGTGAAGAATATTCTTGCTTCATCCGAGAATGATGTTTATACATTCAATAATATTGATTCGCAGTTTGATTCTTTGAAGGTCGGTGATGTTATTTCATACACCGATGGCGAGCAAAACAGTATTGTTATCAAGATTTCGTCTGTCAAAATCCAAGGTAATACGGCGGTTATCGGCTCGGATGCGGACGCGACGATTGATGAGCTTTTCAGCTTTCTTAAAATTGACAATGAGTTCGACGGCGGCGGGGACAAGATGTCGGTTGACATGACCGGCGTTGAGGAAGGTATAGTCTATGAGGGCATGGAGAAATTCGATGAAGAGCAGCAGTCTCCTGCCAAAGCCCGAAAAGTGAATACGGACATTTCCAGCAAAATTGACTGCCCTGTATGGAAAATCAATAAGAAATTCGGCTATATGGGTGACGGCAGCGGAAACAACACGGGCACAGCAACAATAGAGTTTAAGTTTGAAATAAAAGTAAGCGCTTCATATTCTCTTAAGGCCTATTACGATGCCGATTGGGAATGGAAATGGGACTTTTGGAATTCATATTCCAGCTACTATTTTTTTGAAACGGTTTTTGAGTTTAATGCAAAAGGTACCGGCTCGGTAACAGGTACACTCTCAAAGGAGTTTTACCTCGGCTCAATAACATTCGTCACTCCGTGCGGGATAACCTGCGGAGTCGGATTCAGGCTTGTCTTTGCTGCTTCGGGCAGTATTTCTCTTGACCTTGCAAAATTTTCTTTTAAAATAGGCTTCAGATTTGACAAAGACAGTGGCTTTAAAAACTTATCCAGCAAGCCTAAGATAGAGCTGATCCCAACTCTTAAATCGGAGCTCAGCGTCTCACTTTCACTAAAAGTATCACCAAGTGTTTCGCTCGTCAAAGTCATGGAAGTTGCTATTAATCCGGAAATCGGGATTAAAGTGTCCGGCACACCATTTTCGCTGAATCCGGTGGATAAAATTACCGGGAAGCCGGACGAGAGCAAGGTGCATGCCTGCAATGTCTGTATTGACGGCAGCATCAAGCTGTTCAGCACGGTTAACTTAACAGGCAGGTTTTTCGGAAAGAAAAAAAGCAGCACGCTGGTTCCGTCGAACGAATGGACTGTGGCAAAATTTTACTATTCGGCAAGCACCGGCAAGCTTGAGTTTGGCAAAACCTGCCCGAATATACTTTATTGCGTCACTTTCACCGTCGTTGGCAAAGACGGCAAGGCATTAGAGGGTGCTTCGGTGAATATAGGCGACGGCGCACTTTACAAATTTGAGAACGGTAAGCCTGTTAAGGTGGGAGGAAAAGTTGCGGTGACAGACGACAAAGGCGTTGCCAAGGCTTACTATGCCAACGGCAAGCATACTGCGACTGCTTCAAAAGACAATTCCGAGTACTCGGTCAGCTTTACGGTGATGAATGCGGAAAAAGAGCTGAAAGTCAAGCTCAATGCCTCCGGCACGGGCGGCGGCACGGATCCCGACCCGAATCCGGGCGGAGATACCGACCCTACCCCCACTCCCGGGATACTCGACAAGCTGACCTATGAGATAGAAAACGGCAAGGTTACGATAACCGATTGTGATACTTCGCTGAGCGGCGACATCGTTTTGCCGTCAAAAATTGAGGGAAAGCCGGTTACAAGCATCGGCGAGAATGCGTTTGGATTTTGCAGCAGCCTCACAAGCATAACCATCCCCGACAGCGTTACAAGCATCGGCAAAGTTGCGTTTGGCTGGTGCAGCAGCCTCACAAGTATAACCATTCCCGACGGTGTTACAAGCATCGGCTATGGGGCGTTTGACCGGTGCAAAAAATTGACTCAAATCAATGTTGATAAAGCCAATACGTCATATTCGAGTGTGAACGGCGTTCTTTTCAACAAAGAAAAGACCGAATTGATAAGATATCCTGAAGGTAAGACAGATACTTCGTATGCCATTCCGAACAGCGTTACACGCATCGGCAGTTCTGCGTTTTATGATTGCAGCAGCCTTACAAGCATAACCATCCCGAACAGCGTTACAAGCATCGGCGATGATGCGTTTTACGATTGCAGCAGCCTCACAAGCATCACCATCCCCGACAGCGTTACAAGTATCGGCTGGGATACGTTTTCCGGTTGCAGCAGCCTCACAAGCATAACCATCCCAAACAGCGTTACAAGCATCGGCTATTATGCGTTTAGAAATTGCAGCAGCCTAAAAGATGTATATTATTCCGGTACGCAGGAGCAATGGAAAAAAATAAGCATTAGCAATGATGGCAATTATAGCCTGACAAGCGCAACGATCCATTACGGCAGCTCCGCTCCGGCGACAAATGCCAAGGCAATGAGAGCGCCCGCCGCCCCGGCGACTCAGAATACCTCGGGTGTCGTTTATACCGCCACGGCACAGAACGCCGTGCCCGGCGAGCTTTATATGCTCTATGCCTTCTCGAGCGGCACCGACCTCTCCTCGCTCGAGTATGTCGCCCAGCTCAGAGCCGACAGCGGCGAGGTGAAATTCAGATATATCCCCCGCAATTCCGGCGAGTTGAATGTGATAATAGTCGGCAAATTTGCCGGCAGCAATGCGAAGCTCTCCATCAAATCCCCCTCCACCTCAACGGTCAGCTACGGGTTCACGCTGAATCTTCATGCAAATGTGACCGACCTGCCGGAGGGTGCAAGGATAGTTTGGAGCATGGACGGCAGCGGATTTGAGCTTATGCCCTCCGCCGACGGCATGACCTGCGGCGTGAAATCCGTCTCCAAAGGCTCGGCGACGATAACCGCGAAAGTCGTTGACAAGAACGGCAACGCGGTCAAGGACGCAAACGGCAATGAAATATCCGCTTCACAGCAGTTGACCTCGAAAGCAGGCTTCTTCCAGAAGCTCGTAGCGTTCTTCAAAAAGCTCTTCGGCTCAAATATGGTCATACCGTCCTCGCTGAATAAGCTTGTTAAATGAACTAAATAGTTAAAAGAAGCGATTGCAGCATTGAGCCGCAATCGCTTCTTGCGTCAAATGATCGCTTGAGTTAAAGCAACAGATCTGATATAATATATTTGCAATCAGATATGAAAGAAGGTGAAAAGATGAAAGGCGTGATCTACGCGAGGTATTCCTCCGACAGTCAGCGCGAGGAGTCGATCGAAGGTCAACTGCGCGAGTGCAAGGCGTTCGCAGAGAAAAATGACATTCAAATCGTCGAAACATACATTGACCGCGCTCTGTCCGCAAGAACCGACCGCCGCCCCGACTTTCAAAGGATGATAGGCGACAGCGCCGCTAAGAATTTTGATGCCGTGATCGTTTGGAAGCTCGACCGTTTTGCCCGTGACAAATTCGACTCCGCATACTACAAACGGATCCTCAAAAACAACGGCGCAAAGGTTATATCCGCTACCGAAGCCATTTCAGACGGCGCAGAAGGCATCCTGCTCGAATCGATCCTTGAGGGCATGGCGGAGTATTATTCCGCCGAGCTTTCGGAGAAAATCATTCGCGGTCTCACTGAAAATGCTCTGAAGTGCAAATACAACGGCGGCACATTGCCTCTCGGATATGTCATCGACAGCGAGCAGTATTATCAGCTCGACCCGTTGACCGCCCCTGCCGTGCTCGAAGCATTCACACGTTATGCGGACGGCTCTTCCATGCAGGAAATCGCCGACGAACTGAATTTGAAAGGCGTTCGCACCAATCGAGGCAATAAAATCACCATAAACGTCATTGCCCGAATGCTGCACAACCGTAAATACATCGGTGAATTCAAGCAAAAGGATATTGTGAAGCCCGGCGGCATTCCGGCAATTGTGACAGAAGAATTGTTTGACCGTGTGCAAAAGCGTATGACAGCGAATAAAAAGGCACCAGCAAAGCATAAGGCGGAGGATGAATATTTGCTTACCACCAAGCTGTTTTGCGGCAAATGCCGCTGCTATATGGTGGGCGAAAGCGGCACGAGCCACTCGTCACAGGTGCACAGGTACTACAAATGTGTCAGCGTGAAAAAGCGCAGAGGCTGCGACAAGAAAACGGTCAAAAAGGATTGGATCGAAAATCTTGTGATCGAGCAAATCAAATCTATCGTTTTTAATGATGAGCTGATCGAGAGTATAGCCGATGCGATAATGGAGCTTCAAGGGCAGGAGAGCACAACGCTGCCGCTGCTGAGAAAGCAATATGCTGACACGCAGAAGGCCATAGATAATATGCTGAATGCGATTCAGCAGGGGATACTTACGCCGTCAACAAAAGAACGGCTCGAAAGTCTTGAGAAGAAGAAAAACGAGCTGAGTGTTGAAATTGTTAAAGAAGAAATGGCAAAACCGGCGATAACAAAAGATCAGATCGTCTTTTGGCTCCACAGGTTCAGAAAGCTCGACACAAAGAAGCGCGAGCACCGCCGCAGACTCATAGATAGCTTTGTCAATGCGGTTTATCTCTATGACGACCGCATGATAATCACATTTAATTACAAAGACGGCTCAAAAACAATAACCCTCGCAGAGCTTGAGAAATCAGCCCTTGGTTCGGATATCAACGCACTGTCTCCACCATGAAAAAAGCACTTCTTCGGAAGTGCTTTTTTTCAATGAAGCGCACCTTACGGTGCATGAAAAGTGAAGCAGGGCTTTGCCCTATGAAGCGCGGCTTCGCCGCACGGAGAGGTACGGGCGCTTCGCTTCATGCGAACGCAGCGAGTGCTTCACGGAAACCGACAGGTTTCCGCTTCACGTTTGCCGACGGAAAACGCTTCATTAGAATAAAATGGAGAGATTTCTGCAAAGGCCTTAGTCATTCAAATGGCGAAAAATGTCTTCATCTTTTTCAATGAAGCGCACCTTACGCTGCATGAGAAATGAGGCAAGGCTTCGCCTTATGAAGCGTGACTTCGCTGTACTGATGGTTCGGACGCTTCATTTGACAAATTGTTGGATTTATGGTAATTTATTTGAGTAATTCATACTAACAGCGGAACATGTTTTCTACCACGAGGTGACATATGAAAATCTGGCTTATACGCCATGGGACGGAGGACGGCTCCGTGCGCGGCGGTTGGAGCAAAACGTCGCTTACTGAAGAGGGCAGGGCGCAGTCGCTTACGGCGGCCGAACGGCTTGCTAAAGAGCCTGATGCCGATATTGCCCGCATTTTTTCGAGCGACCTGCTCCGTGCGGCTCAGACGGCGCGGATAATCTCCGACAGGCTCTCCGTGCCCGTTGCATACCTGCCGCAATTCCGAGAGGTCAATAACGGCGTGCTCGCCGGCATGGCAAACGAACGAGCGGATAAGGAATACCCCGGGCTTTATTGGCGCACTCTCGATTTTGACGAGCATTATCCGGGCGGCGAAAGCCCTCACGAATTCTATGACCGCATTTCTGCTGCATGGGGCGACCTTGTGACCTCTGTACGCGGGTTGGGCAAGGATGCAGCGCTTGTGACCCACGGCGGCGTTATCAATGTTATAATGCATATCGTTGACGGTATGCCTTATTCAAACCAAACCCCGTCGTTTTGCATAGGCAATGCCGAATATACGGCGGTTGAGGTGTAAGCCCATTCCTGCTGCTTCAACTGCAGAAATACGATTTCATCCAAACAGAGCCGTGTCTCACAGCATATATCTGCGCTTGACAGGAGGGGCGATTATGGAGCTTCGGGTGCTCGGGTATTTCCTCGCGGTGGCGAGAGAGGAAAAATTCGCAAGGGCAGCGGAGCAGCTCCACGTGACTCAGCCCACGCTGTCGCGCCAGATAGCCGAGCTTGAGGCGGAGCTGGGCGTTAAGCTCTTCACACGCAGCAGCCACAATATCGTCCTGACCGAGGAGGGCATGATGCTCAAACGCAGGGCGCAGGAGATCCTCTCCCTTGCCGACAGGACAAAGCGAGATTTCATCGGCAGGCAGGAGGAGCTGGAAGGTACGGTCGTCGGCAGTGGTGAATTCCTCTCAACTCGTCTGTTGACCGACTGCATGGCAGCCTTCAGACGCATTCATCCGCTTGTTAAGTATGAGCTTTACAGCGGCAATGCCGATAATATCAGCGACAGCATTGAGCATGGGCTGCTCGACATGGGGCTGATGTTAGATTTGTCAATGGGACGGTTGAATTGAGGCTTTTCAAGCCGCGTTATTGTGATGTGTTTTTCGTTCTCTAAGGAATTTCTGCTGCGTGTTGTCTCACAATGCCTGCCGTATATCGGCTACCCACGCAGCCTGAATGCAATATCCTGCGTCAGCAAAGCCGCCGAAAGCTGATAATAAACATTAAAATCCCCGGCCCGATTCATATGAACCGAGCAGGGGATTAGTGATCGTTAAAGTATTATTCCCACTCGCTCCCGTCAGACCTGTCCTAAACAAGTTTGCTTATGGGATTTAGCACAGATTATTTGTATTACTTTCATTATTCAGGTAGCAAGGGCTATCTGATTTTTTGTTGCCATAGTGTTGCCAGCAAAAAGTTTATAGTGACTTTTTGATTTTATATGAGGGTGTTTTCTCTCTATGATCAAAAGCCTGTTTAATATCGGCATTTGGATATTTTACAAAATCGTCCCAAGTAACAACATATATGTAACCGTTATCAATATTGTCTTTTAGTATTGGGAAAAGATTGCTCTTATCATAATAATCATAGTCGCCGTTTTCATTCGGAAGTATAACTGCAAGGATTGCATTGTTATGACTTGTGCGGTCGTTACGAGTGGTTTCTCTCAGTGAGTAGCTAATTTCCCACGGTATCCATTGAGAGCGCTGCCACTTACCTGCTTCTTTCATATTGGGCGATATCAGAACAATCGTAATTGTGCTATCATAAATTTTATCCTTCAAATGGTTCCAAATGGCATCCTCGCTCCATGACGAAATATCTTCGTCACTGTTTTCACCCTTGTATATATCATCACTGGACAAAATCTTGTTCTTTATGTAGTCAACATAGTCGCAAGGCCAAGTGGGTTGTGTAACATCAGGTATCTTTTTTACATCGTTATCTTTATATTTGTAAGATACAAACACTTTTCGTCCCAATTCAATCATCTCCTATCTGTCCTGAAACCAATCGGAAAGAGGCGTAATATAATTTTTTCCGTCAGATTCTTGCCTTCTAACATAATAACCGCGAGGGATTGGGCTTCCATCCGTATAGGTCTCCGTTCCATTGTAATAGGTAATGTAAGGATAAATTGACATATATTCTGAACCTTTATAAGCGCTATCCGAGGTATTTTCAGGTTTCATTTGAAACAGCGCAATATGTTTCTTGAATTTTTGAGCGTCTCCATATCCCAACTCCCAGTTGCACCATTTTGACTCTATTGCGCCATTGGTAGCGAGAAGAATAAATTTATCACAGCCTTTTATTCTTTCACGGATATTAAGGGCTGTTTGAGCTGAAGTTGTTTTAGGCATAGAAGGATCGCGGCTATCGATATAGACTTTAACGCCATACCGGTTCTCTAAAAATCCTAAAAGTCCTTTTAGGTCATCAAGGTCATCATGTTTATGAGAAATAAATACTGTTGTTTTCCTTGCGCCATACTGAGAATGCTCTAGAATCGGAGACCTCGAATCATCGAGGCGTACCTGAGAATATGTAGATAAAGAACCTTGCTCGAATATTGATCTCATGCCTAATTGTCCCTCCCTCTTATATTGTATTTGTAATTTTTAAAACCAAGACTGAAGCGAGTATTAGTAGCATCAGCGGATAAAACAGATAGATGCTAGGAGACTTGATGCAATCGCAAGTCCGAGCTTTTGCGCTAATAATCTCTAGTGGATCATTAGTAAGTTTCATTGAAAAATCAATTTCATGTTTGTCCATACGTACTTGATCAAACAAGAAACGAAATTTTCTTTCCAATTTTAAATAATAGACATCCAAAACAGCAAATGATAGCACAGGCAAAAATGAAAGCGCCAAAACCCATACATTGGTGGATGAATAAGATATAGCCGAAATGCCAGCTACAATGGTTGCCGCAAAACCTTTAAAAATTGCAGAGATTGTAGACATCCTGCAAATTGGTTCTTGCAGCATTTGCAGATACTCTTTTTTCCCGTCTACCAAAAAAACCACCTCATTATTCTATAATGTCAATAAGGCAACTAATCGTTGCTTCAAATTCCTGCTTAATTTCGCACTCCCACAGCACAATGACTTTCCAGCCGTCAGCCTCAAGTGCCTGAATATGCTCCTGGTCTCGTTGCTTTGTTCGCTCTATCTTGGGTTCCCAATATGCTTTATTGGATTGACTGGCATGAGCATAATGACTGCCACAATCATGCCCATGCCAATAGCATCCATGAATGAAGATAGCAATTTTCTTTCTGGTGAATACAATATCCGGTTTTCCGGGTAGCACCTTGTAATTCACACGGTAGCGGTATCCCATAGAAAATAGCTTGCGGCGCACCAAAAGTTCAATACTGGTATCTTTACTTTTGATGTGCGACATGATCTCACTACGGCGGGCAGTGGAAACAGAATCAGCCATTACACAGACAAATCCAGCGGCAGATCGGAAATATCCTTCAGCCGCTTGCCCTGCACCAAGGTTTCCAGCGTTTCTACCGCATCCTCAGAACCCGCCTCTTTGACCGCACGAATCAGCTCATAGAGTGCAAAGTGATATACACAGTCAATATCGCCAGTGCCGAGCGCGAGAGATGCCAGACGATTCGGCATAGGCTCAGCCGTCACAACAACGATGTGCGGCAAATGTCCCTTTCGGTTACGGATCAGGTTCAATGCTTCTGTGCGGCTGTTCTGTGCGCGATCACTGCGCATCGTGTACTTTGCAGAAACACTTGCATGGAGAATGGGCTTGCCGCCGTTAGACTTCCGAATATCAGCCATCTTGCAGATTTCGTCATCAACAATGGGCTGAGCGGCATTGATCTCGCTGTCCTCATAGAGATCGCGGTAAACAACAACGTCAGGCGCAACGAGGTAATCATTCCCGAGTGCAGCAGCCAACTGTGCGTTCTGTGTCGTAAGCGCATTTAAGTAAGCAAGATGCTCGTACTGCGCAAAATCGCTTGTTTTTAGTTTGTTGTTATTGCCGAGCTGAAGAATTGTCCAGTTTCCGGGACGGAGGTTCTGCAAATAGGGAAAGGTTTCACGCAGGAACTCCATTGTCAGCGTTTCAAATTGCTTTCCGAGAGTCTGCCCGGAAATTTTGTCAACCGTGGAGACAGCATGATGCTGTTCCTCCACAAGAATGTCAACGATCCTCCGCGCAATCGCCTTTGAGCCGCGGCTGCTGGTGTCTGCATTGGATGCGACACCTGCCGTGGTCAACGTCAGTGTGTTGGTTTCAAACAACTGCTTGTGAAAGTGGAATCTCGCGTTTGTTATCAATGCATCCATGCTCCAAACACTCCTTTATTTTTTCTCCAACTGCCCGGGCAACCGGGGGCGGGAATGCATTTCCAATCATCCGGCAGGCAACTGTTTTCTTATTTCCAAAAGTCCAGGTATCGGGAAATCCCTGAATTCGTGCCATCATTCGACTTGTGAGCCGGGGCATTCCCTCAAAATCTGCAGTGGGCGGTTCGTTCGCAATTCCACGGCCATCTACACCAAGTTCAGCCCAAGCGCTTCGTGCCCTCGTTGGTCCAAGGTCTGGCCCCCCGTGCTTTTTGGAACCGCCAACAAGGGTTGGCGCAATTTTGTTTGCATTCTCGGCCCATTGTTTTGCACCCGACCAGCCGTTCTGTGCCATTAAATCATAAAGGCACTCGCCAACAGTAGCCGCACTGTTTGGGCACTCATCAGGATAAGAGAATTTTCCAATTTGATCTTTCCGAATTCCGATGATAACGACTCTTGGACGGAGTTGGGGAACGCCATAATCTGAAGCGTTCAGCAATTTAATGTCTGCTGTATATCCCAGTTTTCGGATGGATGAGAGAATGTGCTCCCGGTAGTCAGCAAAACTCGGATCAAGAAAGCCTCTTACATTCTCGAGCATCACTGCACGCGGTTGAATCTCCTTTATCAAGCGAATTGCCTCAGGAAACAAATCACGTTCGTCATCTTGGCCGAGTTGTTTTCCTGCCACGGAAAAAGGGGGACAGGGAACCCCTCCGGCCAGCAAATCAACACCTTTGTATGGACGACCATCAAAATGGTGAACATCATCGCAAATTACATTCCACTCAGGCCTATTCTGCTTCAAGACAGTACAGTAATCTTTCTCATATTCGACCAAAGCCACATGAATAAACCCGGCCATTGCAAGGCCAAGTGCTTGTCCGCCAGCTCCAGCACAAATTTCTACGCAAGTTAATGGTTGCTGCATTTCTTCTCACTCCTGTGTGATTCTAAAGGATTTTGCATTATTTCACTCATCGATAAATTCCATTATATCTCCAACATCACACTTTAGCGTGAGACATATCTTATGCAGGCTTTCCATAGAAACAAATTCATTTCTACCCATCTTTGCAAGCACGTTGAAGCTAATGCCAGATGCGTCCTTGAGTTCCGTGCGGTTCATCTTTTTATCAATCAGCAGCTTCCAAAGCTTGTCATAGGAAATAGGCATTTTGATTCTCCGTTCAAAATCGGTTTGAGTATATTATATCACAGAACAAACGGATTTGCAAGATAATCTCAACAAAACATGAGGGCTATTTTCGACAGAAAAAATAGGGGCAGGAATTTCACCTGCCCCATTGCTTAGATGTAAATCAGTTCGCTATTTACAATCTCCGTAGCCCGATCCAACTGCCGTAACTCTTTGGAATTATTTTCGTTCGGTTATAGACTGGGTACAAGCAATATTCCCAAAAAAACGCAAAGAAATGAAGGGCTTGCCTTGGGGACTGTATTACAATAAACACGGCAAGCGTACCGACCTTGATCCTGAAGCACTTGAATTAGAAATTCAACGTCTTATGGGTGATGAAGATGTAACGAAAAAATCCGGCATTTACGAGTATTTGCTGACAGGTGAAGAAAAGAAACTCTCTATTCGTGCTTTTGACCGACGTGATGCTCTTGCTGCCTATGAAAAGCAAAATCATAAATGTGCAATCTGTGGCGAAGAATTTGAGTTCGAGCAAATGCACGCCGACCATATCACACCTTGGTCTAAAGGTGGTAAAACTACACCTGATAACTGCCAGATGCTCTGTCGAGACTGTAATCTTAAAAAGGGTAACCAATAGGGATTAATTGCAAGAGCCAATTAGGCATAAGTGCTACACAAAACAATCAAAGATATAGAAGAATCATAAAACAAAAAGAGCTATCTGACTTCTCTAACAGAAATCAGATAGCTCTTTATTCTTGGATAATCTAAAATGTTGATAATCTAAAATGTTGTCATTTTGTTGTCACGAGGCAATTCCGTAACGCAAAAGTCCAGCATTTTCAAGGCTTTGCAGCCTTTCTGGGATCATTCCCACTCAATAGTGGCGCAGGGCTTGGGAGTGAGGTCATAGAGGACACGGTTCACGCCGTCGATCTCGGTGGTGATGCGGTTTGTGATATGCTCGAGAAGCTCGAAGGGGACATTCTCGACGGTGGCGGTCATTGCGTCACGGGTATTGACCGCGCGAATGATGACGGGGTAAGCGAAGGTGCGGGCGTCATTCTTAACGCCGACCGACTTGAAATCGGGCACGACGGTGAAATACTGCCAGACCTTGCCCTCAAGGCCGTTCTTTGCGAATTCGTCACGCAGGATAGCGTCGGATTCTCTGACAAGCTCAAGTCTCTCTCTGGTGATAGCGCCGAGGCATCTGACGCCGAGACCCGGGCCGGGGAACGGCTGACGATAGACCATGCCGTCGGGTAGGCCGAGCTCTTTGCCGACAACTCTGACTTCGTCCTTAAAGAGGAGTTTGACGGGCTCGACAAGCTCGAATTTGAGATCCTCGGGAAGTCCGCCGACGTTGTGGTGAGCCTTTACCGGGCCGGACTCAAGAATGTCTGGATAAATTGTGCCCTGAGCGAGGAACTCGATACCGTCGAGCTTCCTTGCCTCTTCCTCAAACACTCTGATGAATTCCGCGCCGATTATCTTGCGCTTCTTCTCCGGCTCTGCAACGCCCGCAAGCTTATCGAGGAAGCGGTCAACGGCGTCAACATAGATGAGGTTTGCGCCCATCTGATTGCGGAACACCTCGATGACCTGCTCAGGTTCGCCCTTGCGGAGCAGACCGTGGTTGACGTGGACGCAGACAAGCTGCTTGCCGATTGCCTTGATAAGGAGAGCCGCGACGACCGATGAATCAACGCCGCCGGAGAGGGCGAGAAGGACTTTCTTGTCGCCGACCTGCGCTCTGACTGCTTCGACCTGCTCGTCAATGAATTTCTTGGCGAGCTCGGGGGTGGTGATGCGTTCCATGGTTTCGGGACGTTTGTTGCTCATTAATAATTCCTCCGTGTAAATATTATCGGTTGATACAGTTACCAAAATAGCTTTGAACGGGCACTGCGGGAGTACCCTTGCCGCCCGAACAGCTTCATTTCCTTAATGGATCGTGCTCGGGAAAGTATCGGCATTGCCAAAACAATATAATTATATCATTTGCGACAATTTCGGTCAAGTGATTTAGAGAAATACACGAGCGGCAAACGAAAAATGGCGTATGAATGCAATATGCTGTGTTTTTTGACGGATATCGGGCATTAAAATGACCCCCGCAGAGCCGCGGAGGTCGAATGATCATTTTGCTTTTCTAAGTCTGCCCGCAAGTGAGAATGCGGCGAATACCACAATGTCGGCGGCAACTATCGTCGAGCCGACGGGGGTGCCGTATATGACGGAGGCGAGGATCCCGAGCACGGAGCAGAGCACCGAGATAACTGCGGCGCTTGCCATGACCGCTCGGAAGCTCTTGAATACCCGCATCGCCGAGAGGGCGGGGAAAATGATGAGCGCCGAGATGAGCAGCGCGCCGACGAGGTTCATTGCGAGCACTATCACAACGGCGGTGACTACGGCGATGAGAATGTTGTAGGCTCTCACGTTTGTGCCGGTGGCGCGGGCGAATTCCTCATCGAACGTGACGGCGAATATCTTGTGATAGAATATAACGAAGGTCAGAATCACAAGGATGGCCAGCCCCACACAGAGCCAAACATCGCTCACAGAGAGGGTGAGTATCGAGGTCGAGCCGAAGAGGGTGGAGCAGACGTCACCGCTGACGTTGGAGGCGGTCTGAAATACATTCAGCAGCAGGTAGCCGAGCGCCAGCGCACCGACGGAGATCATAGCTATTGCGGCGTCGCCTTTGATCTTGCCATTGGAGTTTAAGCCGAGCAGCACCACGGCGGCAACTATTGTCACGGGCATTGCCACGGTCATGGGGGCGAGACTGAGCACTGCGGCTATCGACATTGCGCCGAATGCAACGTGCGAGAGCCCGTCGCCTATCATAGAATATCGTTTGAGCACGAGGCTGACTCCGAGCAGGGCGGCGCAAAGCGAGATGAGCACGCCTGCTATCAGCGCGTAGCGCACAAATGAATAGCTGAGGTAGGTCTGAAGTGCGGTTATGATATTCATTGTGCGTCACCTCCAGCCGATGTGAAGCGTCTGCCGATATCGCTGCTAATATATTCGTCCTTTGTGCCGAAGAAAAGGGGAGTGTGGCTGATGTGAAGTATGTGCGAGGCGTATGTCAGCGCCGCACCGAGGTCGTGTGAGACCATTACGACGGTCATGCCGCTGCCGTTGACCTCTTTGATGAGCTTGTAAAGGCTTTGAGTGACAACAGGGTCAAGACCGGCCACGGGTTCGTCGAGCACAAGAAGCTTCTTGGCAGCGCAAAGCGCGCGGGCGAGCAGCACTCGCTGCTGCTGACCGCCCGAAAGCTCCCTGTAGCACCTGCCGGCAAGATCGGTTATGCCGAGGCGCTCCATATTCGCGGCGGCAAGCCCACGTTGAGCTTTTGTATAGAACGGATGAAATCCCGATGAATTCAGGCAACCCGATAGGACTATCTCGCGCACCGAGGCGGGGAAATCCTTCTGCACCTCCGTCTGCTGCGGCAGGGAGCC
>ULRP01036697.1_pt1 | contig 26734 bp, 22 predicted proteins | sample 1955521 | NCBI WGS metagenome assembly ULRP01 (sample SAMEA4835685, study PRJEB28245) | human gut metagenome | biome: gut microbiome; material: fecal sample | place: Denmark | collected 2008
CTGACTGCTCAGCCCCTAGCCGCCAAGGCGTTCCCTCAGCAGGAGAGATGGTTTATGGCTTTGCAGACTTATACCCATCAACATAGGGCTTCTCTTGTGTTACCACAGCGAAGGCTTGCCTAATGAGTTTGTTTGCAACGGCAATGATTGCAACTTTCCCAGGCTTGCCGTTAGATCGCAATCGTTCAAAGCATGCCTTGCATTCGGTGTTGCACCGTAATGATGCCATGGCTCCTATATAAAGCTGGCTTCGCAAGTGAGCATCTCCATTGCGATTGATGTGACCTTTGACATTGACTGACGTACCAGACTGTTGGTAAGTAGGCGACAATCCCAAGTATCGAGTAAGTTGCTTGGCGTTATCAAAGTAGGTGAATCCACCTGTGGCAATTATAAGTGCTGCTGCAAGTGTCGCTCCAATTCCCTTAATGGATGTGAGCAAATCCATCTGTTTCTTGTACTCAATCTCAGCCAAGGAGGTTAACTCTTCCTCCATTTCTTTGATTTGTTTCTGTAGAAACTTGATGGTCTTTTCAAGAACCTTCTTGCTTTTAGAATCAATGAATGGCAGGACTTTAAGCGAACCTTCTAGGTTTGTGTTGGCTGTAAGTTGCTTCTTTAGTTGACGCAATACAGTGCGTTTCTGCTTAAGCAACAAGATGGAGTCATTGCGAAGTTTGAATGGAGCAGGCTGCATTCTCTCACCATATAAGGCTATGAGGCGAGCATCAATCTCATCAGTCTTGACAACTGAGAGCATGACACGTGCAAAGTTCTTTATCTTCAGAGGATTCTCCATACTGACAACAAAACCTGCCTTGGAGAGCAAATAAACAAGTAACATACTGTAGTTGCCTGTTGCTTCCAATACACAATGGTTCTCTTTTGGAGATATGGTCTGGATAAACTCTCGAATACCTTTGACGGTATTCTTGAAAGTTTTGGTTTCACTGCCTTTGGCAGATGAGTAAGCGACAACGAAAGTTGCCTTGCTGACATCAATTCCTACGTAAGTCATAGTCGTAATATTTATATTTAAACAAACATCTATACATCATGAGCTATCATTGCAAATACGGGGTCTATGCCCTTTGAACTATCCAGATTCTGATGTAAGGGTGTGGGGACGGAACATAGTTTACGATCTGTGGGACTAATGAGTAGTCGGTCTTATTCCACACCCTGATGTTGTAATTTTATGCAAAGATAATAATAAAAATTGATATACAATGAAAGAAGAACTATTGGAAGCCATCTACGGCACAGTTGAGAGATTGGAGCAGAAAGTCGATGAACTTTCTGCCTCACCAAAGAATACAGAGGCGGAAAGCACTCCGGCCTCTGTAAGTGTTGATACTAGCAAACTTGAAAAAGCTATTCTTGCTATGGCTGTAAAAGAAGGGGAAGCTATTGACAAATTGGTAAAATTAAGAGAAGCTATCTGCATTTTTACCGACCTTACCAAAAAAGAAACAAGTAACAGAGAACAGCGAAGCAAGCTCTTGTTTGATACGGTTAAGCAGCTGAAGCAAGAGCAAGATGCTGCATCAAAAGACCTGCAAGAGCGACTTGACAACATAAGCAATACACCTCAAAAGAAGATTGTCACCCATCGCTTCGAGCCAACTTCAAAGTATGTTCTTCTTTTCATTGTTGGCATGGCACTTTCACTTGTAATATCCATTTGGGGCAATCTTACCCAATGGCGAGAGCACCAAGATTGGGAGGAGGCAGACTTGAAGTATAGGACATTGAAGATGGTACTACCATCTGATGACCCGAATATTCGTTATATCGAAAAGCATTTCAATGTGCAACGAGATGAAAATGTTATAGACAACGTTAGAAAACGTATTGTTGCTTACGAGGATTCTGTTCGTCATCACTATGAAATGAAACAAATGGCAGAGTACAAGGATAGTCTATCCAAACAACTAAGCAATGAAGCGAAAAGAATAAAAGAAAAACTAAATGAATAGTAATGAAGGAACTATGGTCATTATGCTTGGATAATAAATGAGGAGGAGAAAATGTTACTTCTCCTCCTCAACTATTTCAATAAGCAAATAATGTCTTCTTTCCATTTTTAATGTACACCTGTCCTTTTTGTGGATTTATCACTTTTCTGCCCATTAAATCATAAACACAATTCTTGGAATCATAGTGTTCGGTGGTGACATTATGTATTGATGTTGGGAAATCATCTGTTTCTATAAAATTAGTGAAATAATCCCATCCCCAAGCCTTTCGGTATTTTTCAGCAGTACCGACAGGAACATAAACCGGAATGTCATTGGGAGTACTTAGATTATGAACTGGCTCGTAATCGCCAAATGGGGTATTCCCCGGATTAAGGGTGCTTTCCTCGCATACAGGAGGTTCGGAGGCCATACAATATATACGTTTTAATTCTGATATGTAGGAACAACTTTCTTGTCCCAACATTTTCAATGTTGCAGGAAAGACTATCTGTTCCAAAGAGTCACAGTGCCAGAAGGCATCTTTCTCTATCGTTTCAAGTCCATTTGGTAACTCTATCTTTTTTAATGAGTAGCATTGTTGAAAAGCTTCTATGCCAATACTTTTTACAGAGGATGGTATATTTACCTCTTGTAGTTTAAAACAAGCATCAGCAAAGCCATTAGGAATCCTGTCTAATCCTTCTGGTAAATGTATTCTTTTCAAGAAATAGTTCTGTTGAAAAAGAGTAGGACTAGATAGGTCTTGGCAAGAATTTGGAATCCAAATTTCTTCTAGACGGCATGCATAAAATGCAGCCAGGCCTATTCTTTCAAGTCCCTCTGGTAAATTGATAGACGTAATTTTTGACCTGAAAAAAGCACCATCATCTATTTCCTTAATGGTAGAAGGCAATACTACTTTACCTGTCAAACTACTACAGTCTGAGAAAACCAGTTGTCCAAACCTTTCAAAGCCTTCAGGAAATATCAATGGATCAGTCTTCAGACTTACACAATCCGAAAATGCGTAAGTTCCCAAATATTGTAAGGACGATGGTATGTTTATCTCTTCCAGATTGATGCAATACATGAAAGCACCTTCTTCTATTCGTTTGACTCCATCTGGCAGGATGATTCTCCTTAGATGGATAGTGTTTATAAATTCCCCACTTGGGTCCAACTGTTCTTTTTGATGCCAAAAGGCATCTTCTGGGACAATGCCATTCTCTATCTCAGCATTTTCAAGATTTATGACAGAAAGCCTTCCCTTGAAAGAAGCTTCCCAAAGAGTACGAATATCAGCAGCATCCACAGTTCCTCTGACCACCAAGGAGTCTACATTATAAATGTTGTTTCCCAATACATCAGCCAAGTTTCCTGCCTTTGATGTTATATCCATACCCACAAAATCATGGTCATCTTCTGTGTCTTTTGTGGCATTTAATGAATACCTATAAATAGGACGATTCAATATAGCAGTCTGTAGCTTTCCCGCATCAGTCGTGACAATATTCTGACCATGTACAGAAGTTGTGAATATTGTAAAAAGAAATAAGAAATATAATATTTTCATAACGGATTAGAATTAAGGTCACGTGTGATTAGTATCAATCACACGTGACGATTATTTTTTAACTATTCTATTCTAACTTTTTGTTGGTCAACTACTGCTGAGTTCACTACATAACAAACAACATACACACCTCTGGATAAATTTGAGCCATCAAAGTTAACAACATTTGCTCCTGCGGAAATCTGGCATGACACTTGCGTTATTCCATCAGTTATGTTCTTTACCTCAACAGAAGCATTATCCGGAGCTGCTTCTTTCAATTTTACTACAATATTGTCATTTGCAGTTGATATTGATTGTATTCCATATAAGTTCTCCAGAGATATGCTCTGCGTTGCAATTTCTCCATCATTCGTCATCGCAACAACGGTATAGTCGTTTCCGTTTATTCTTGGCGATACATTAATAGATTCTTTGTTTCCTAAAGTCTCACCTTTGCCATCAATCCATTTTAGACTATTAAAGTCTGAAGAATTATTGACTTTTAGTTGAAGTAATCCATCCTTAAATGGTTTTGTAGTTACAACAGGACCTTCTATAGGTTTAAGTGTAAGTACAGGCGACTCAACGACAAAAGTCTCACCGCCAATAACATTCCCCTTCTCGTCTTTCTGGACTAAGTCATATGTATATGTTGCACCATCGAATGTGTATTTGTTAAAATCAAATTTTAATTGTACTATGTCAAATTCATCCCCTTTAAGTAAAATGTTTTGTATTTTACTTTGTGGAGACGCAAACTTCACTTTGCGCAAGTTTGGTGCATTTGATTGAGGAGATACGAGTTCAATATCTTGCGATTTTAAACCACCACGTTCCCATGCATCATATATCTTAGGACTCATGGACATTTCAACTTTTGCTCTCTGGTATAAAGTAGCATCGGCTTCTGTCTGAGGAATGAGTTCGAGTGTATAGGCCTTATCCAATGTTGAGGTGTTACGAACATACACATTGAAAAATTTCTCTGTGTCTTTTTTACGAATTATAGTTACGTTTTTCTGTACTTGGTCATTACTTCCTTTCAAATCAAAATACGATTTTTCTGGAGAGTAACCTTCATCATACGGAGTATCCATTATTTTTGCCAACAAACAGAAATGGAAATTGCCCTCTGGATACACCTTTAACATATTAGGAAGCTTCCAATCTATCGAAAAATCCGTGTATTCTCCTGCCATTATCTTTTTATCGATAGGACGTGCCTCCAAAACACCTCCTGTCGGCCATTTGTTTTCATATAATTCTCTTCCTTTCCAAGCTTTTTGCGTAATGCCAGTTGATGCCTGGACCCAATAAATCAGAATCCATTTGCCTTCACCGTCAAAATCTTCCTTGCCTCGGTTATAGACACGAACATTTACAAAAGCCACACGATGATCTGATGAATATTCTGGATTTTGATGTCCATAAATACCGTCTTCTTGGTTGCGAACCCATATTGATGGACTCTTCCAAAACTCATTAGTAGTCAAATTCGGCTCTTTGCCAGTATCCTCTGGATTGTCTTTCATATAGAGGTCTACAGCTGGAGCGAGATGTGTGAAAGCCAAATCTTCCCCAACAGAAATTGGTGTAGAAGTATACATCGGATGTTCAGCTGAAACCCTATCCTTGTCCTTTGCATAAATAAAAGCTTCTTCCATAGTCACTCTACCATTATTATCCGCATCGGATTTTACAGACACCTTTCTATGAGTTGCCTCATTTACAGCACACGTCCACTGATAAACAAATTCATCATAAGGAATGTCAGAGCAAGCCCAAGATGATTCGCTGCCTGTTGAAGCTGATGCAACGACACAACCTACCTTTTTAAGATTGTCATTAAATCCTCCAGAGAAACATTGACCAAGTACGACATTTACATTTACGAATTTTGAAGTAAATGGCTCAAGCATTGTAGCCAATTCATAATCATACAAACTTTCATAATTCCATAAACAGATATATGAATTTGTATTATTGTCATCTGTACCACCATGATCTATTACAAAGATGAATAAATGGTCATCCTTGTTTAGTTTGTTGGCTAATGTACCTAAAGTGTTCTTTACATTAGCTTTTGTTGCTGCAAGTTTTATCTCGTCAACACCATCGTTGTCAAGGTCAAGAGGCTGTGATTTGTATCCTCCAGATATACTTCTCATGTCTGCCGCTGGATTATTTCCATCTGACATAATAGGATATATGTTTCCTTTTGGTATGCTATACTTGTTGACCAAAGTTTGGTATATAAAAGAACAATCATTCCAATAACGCTCATAGTTGGAGTTTTTGTTCACACCACCACTCAATATTATTGCGTAAGTTCTTTGTGCAACTTCATTGCTTCCATTGGAAGAAGCGGCTTTTCTTACCTGTGGTTTTGAATTGGCATTACTACCATAACGGTTTTTGACAAGTAGAGGGGCATAATCTTCTTTTGGAGGCATTTTCCTCAATACTTTTCTTGGCCGAATAGTATTGATATCTGTTGTCGTAGCCTTAGGTATAGTCAAAACATAGCAATCGTGTTGCCAGCCTTTCATCGGTTCGGCATCTACAAAGATATTCCAAACAGCAGATGTGCTATTACTAAGAATGTAATAGTCAACATCCTTACCCACAAATTGTTTCTGGGCGATGGCTAACGCATCGTCTTTTGAGATACTTTTAGCTGTCTGTGCTAATGAAACTGTTGAAAACAGACTGCTAAAAACAACACTTAGTAAGAGTAATACATTTTTCATACCACCAAATGTTATAAGTTAGTACTATTGTTGATGAACACATTGAATCCATATTTGGGTTCACGCCATCAAAGATACATCAAATCAGCAAAAAAAGCAACTAACAAGTTAAAAAGATTTTGTTTTTGCGGATATTTTAACATGTGTTACAAACGTGTACGCAAACAATATGTCGAACGTAATATTTCATTGCTATGTGCATCATTTTATATTATTTTTACGATTCTATTATACTACTCATAACTAAATCATAATAATTCGTAAAATAATAGCAAAAGGTATTGTTTTTCAGATTTTAGATTTATCTTTGTAATTGAATTAAAAGCGTTCTTTTTATATTGCAAAGTTGAGAAAGAAAAAGAATATAGCTCGTTTCTAAATCGTTAGCAGTTACATTCCTTAAAGCACTTAACTCGTTGATATTCAAGCAGCAAAAGATTTTGTTGTGACTCGCGGTGTGAAATGTAACATACTTCTCTATTCCTGCTGCCTTTGCCCAGTCCTTTACAACCATGCTCAACTTAGACTTCTTGGTAAGGTGGTCAAACACAAGTTCGCCTTCACCTCTTTCAGGTAGCCATTTGACAGCTTCATTGGATAACTGGTAGGTGATGGTCTTCTGAGTCTTCTGCATGGTCGTTGAAAGGCGGTAGTGAGTATTTCCATCGCCATCTGTTGTCTGCTCTATATCTGTCCATTTCAGCTTCCTGATGTCAGATATGCGAAGCCCACAAAAGCAGGAAAACATAAATGCACGTTTAATAACCTCTTTTTCGCATTCTGTCTCTGCCATTTTCCTTATCTCGTCTATGGTCAGGTACACCCTTCCTGCATCATCATTTGCCTTTGGTTTTTCTTCTGTTTCAATCTGATCCAAAGGATTTTTCTGTATGACTCCATCCTTTGCAGCCTTTATAATAACAGAACCAAAGTATCTGTAGTATGTCTTGATTGAGTTCTTACCGAGCGGTTTACCTCTGTGAGAGGTTGTTGTGTTCAGGAACCTGATGTAGCCTAAGCACCAATCCTTGTTTATATCCTTCATGAGCACATTGTCGCCTTTATATTCTACGACAAGCGATTTGGTGCGGTTAAGGAAGGAGTCATTATAGGTAGGGTTTACTCCCTTCTTGTATTTTATGAACTTGTCTATGTAGTCAGAGAGTTTCATTTTTCCTTTGTTTTTGCTCTCTATTCCTGCCATTCCGTTCTTGATGTCAAGGATGCGCTGAGCCTTGATGAGATTGGCTACTTCCCTGGTCTCCTTGTTCTTTCTCTTGCGCTCCATTCTATCCTTACCTGTTTCGGGCAGGAGATAGAGTTTGAGAAATTCGTATGCCCTCTTGCCATCCTTGTAGATGTCAAGGTAGATACTGAGGTTACCATTGGCTAACTCTTTATATCTGATAGTGACTGGTTCTTTGGAATTGTTGTTTTCTTTCATAAGCCTCCTTGTTTTGATTTTCGCTGCAAAGATAATTATATTTTTTGTTACTTGCAAGAAAATGGGAGATAAATGTTAAGAACGAGTAACAAAATAGTAACAAGATATACTAATACGTACTATATATATACTAATATCTAAAATGGAGAGACTTATCAGATTGCTATTTGTAAGTTGTTGATAATAAGTATTTTAGGTGTTATTTGCTATGTAGTAGGTATTATTAGGCTATTTTTCTTTGATTGCTGAGCGGTAAATTCCATATTTATCTATTCTTTTTGATTTTAGCCAGCTTTAACCAGCCGGCTGGTTTGCTTTGCTTTTTTATTTGGTGCAAATATAGTAAAAAAGTTTCGAATTCTTGTAATTATCTTATAATATTTCGCTTTTTTTCCAAACAAACCACTATTTTTTAGGCGCAAAGCCTCATTCTTGATGAAACATTGCGCCTAAAAGATACTTTTTAATCTTTCTATAGAGTCTGGTCTTACTCTTTTAGAGTTTAGCCAATTCTACAGCCATTTGCTCCTGGAGTTCCTTCGCCTTCTGACCAGCTACTTCGGCGAAGTCATCACCGTTGCTGGCATAGATGATGCCGCGAGAAGAGTTGACGAGCAGACCGCAGTCCTTGATCATGCCATATTTGCAAACTTCCTGCAAGCTTCCGCCCTGTGCACCTACGCCAGGTACGAGGAGGAAGTGGTTAGGAGCTACCTTGCGGATGTCCTCAAACATGCTGCCTTGAGTAGCACCTACTACGTACATCATGTTTTCGTCGTTGCCCCATTCCTGACTCTTTTTCAGTACTTTCTCGAAAAGTCTTTCACCTTCCTTATCCTCTGTGAGCTGGAAGTCGTGGCTACCCTTGTTGCTGGTAAGAGCCAACAGAATCACCCATTTTCCCTCATACTCGAGGAATGGCTTCACTGAATCCTCGCCCATGTAAGGAGCCACGGTGAGAGAATCGAGGTCATACTCCTTGAAGAAAGTCTTGGCGTACATCTTGGATGTGTTGCCGATATCGCCACGCTTAGCATCTGCGATGATGAAGTGGTTAGGGTAGTACTTCTTGAGGTACTTCACGGTGTTCTCGAAGGCAATCATGCCATATACACCACGACTCTCATAGAAAGCGAGGTTTGGCTTGTAGGCTACACAGTAAGGTGCTGTTGCATCAATGATAGCCTTGTTGAACTTGAAGATCATACTTGCCTCTGCACCCTGGATTTCTTCACTTTCGGTGATACATGTTGGCAATTTATCGATATCAGTATCAAGACCTACGCAAAGGAAACTTTTCTTGGCGAAGATCTGCTCTACTAGTTCTTTTCTATTCATATTCTTTATGGATTTTACAGTTCGGTTTCTTTCAGTTTTTCTGCGTTTTCTGCCACGGTCAGCGCATCGATCATGTCCTGGATGTTTCCACTGAGGAATCCATTCAGATCGTGAGTAGTGTATCCGATACGGTGGTCGGTTACGCGTCCCTGTGGGAAGTTGTATGTGCGGATTTTCGCACTGCGGTCGCCCGTAGATACGAGGCTCTTGCGGCGGCTTGCGATATCATCAACATACTTCTGATGCTCTCGGTCGTGGATGAATGTATAGAGTCGGCTCAAGGCGCGCTCCTTGTTCTTAGGCTGGTCGCGGGTCTCTGTACATTCGATGAGGATTTCCTCTACCTCGCCAGTATTTGGGTTTTTCCAAGGATAGCGAAGGCGGACACCAGATTCCACCTTGTTGACGTTCTGACCGCCGGCGCCTGAGCTTCGGAAAGTATCCCATTTGATGTCGCCCTCGTTGATGTTTACCTCAAACTTGTCTGCTTCTGGCAGAACGGCTACTGTGGCTGCTGATGTGTGCATACGTCCTTGAGTCTCGGTAGCAGGCACGCGCTGAACGCGGTGAACGCCAGATTCATATTTCAGCGTACCGTAAACATCTGTTCCGCTCACAGCGAAGTCGATTTCTTTATATCCACCCACGGCGCCCTCAGAGACAGAAGTCACGCTCACGGTCCAACCCTTAGACTCGCAGTATTTCTTGTACATACTGAAGAGGTCTCCAGCGAAGAGAGCTGCCTCGTCGCCGCCTGCACCACCACGGATTTCCATCTGTACGTTCTTGGCATCTTCAGGATCCTTAGGAACCAGGGCAATCTTGATTTCCTCTTCGAGTTTTGGCTGCAAAGCTTCGTTTTCGTTCAACTCCTCTCGTGCCATTTCTTTCATTTCCGGGTCACTCTCGTTGGCGAGAATGTCCTTGGCTTCTTTGATGGAGTTGAGGCAGTTGATGTATCGCTTACGAGCGTCCATGATGTCGCCGAGGTCTTTCCATTCCTTGGTCAACTTTACGTATCTGCTCTGGTCTGCGATGACATCCGGGTCGGTGATGAGGGTGCTTACTTCCTCGTATCGGCTCTCTAAGCCTTCCAGTTTCTGTAATATATTGTTATTATCCATTTTATACTGATTAATATTCGAATGTTCCAAATTCGCTCTTGATGGTGAGGCTACGCTTGCCTTCCTCGATGTGACCTACGATCTGTGCATCGATGTTGAAGCTCTTGCTGATAGCGATGACCTTTTCTGCAATCTCTGGGCGTACATAGATTTCCATGCGATGACCCATGTTGAATACCTGGTACATCTCCTTCCAGTCGGTGCCAGAACAGTCGTGGATGGCCTTGAAGAGTGGTGGGACAGGGAACATGTTGTCCTTCACTACCTTGCAGTCTTCGCCTACGAAGTGGAGCACCTTGGTCTGTGCACCGCCAGTACAGTGTACCATACCGTGGATTTCAGAGCGCAGTTCATCGAGCAATTTCTTGATGACAGGGGCGTAGGTGCGGGTTGGTGAGAGTACAAGTTCGCCTGCATTGATAGGAGCGCCTTCCACCTCATCGGTCAATTCATATTTGCCACTGTAAACCAGTTCGCTTGGTACTGCGTGATCGAAGCTTTCTGGGTATTTCTCAGCGAGATACTTGGCGAATACGTCGTGGCGAGCAGAGGTGAGTCCGTTGCTGCCCATACCGCCGTTGTACTTCTTCTCGTAAGTAGCTTGACCTGTAGAGGAAAGACCTACGATGACGTCGCCTGGACGGATGTTGGCATTGTTGATAACATCGCTGCGCTTCATGCGACAGGTAACGGTAGAATCTACGATGATGGTGCGTACGAGGTCACCAACATCGGCAGTTTCTCCACCAGTAGGGTAGATGCCGATGCCCATTTCTCTCATTTCGTGGAGGAGTTCATCTGTACCATTGATAATGGCAGAGATTACCTCACCTGGTACGAGCATTTTGTTTCTTCCGATGGTAGATGAAACAAGGATATTATCTACAGCACCTACACAAAGCAGGTCGTCTGTATTCATTACGACTGCATCCTGTGCGATACCTTTCCATACAGAGAGGTCGCCTGTTTCTTTCCAATACATGTATGCTAAGCTTGATTTCGTACCAGCACCATCGGCATGCATGATGTTGCAGTATTCTGGGTCACCGCCCAGAATATCAGGTATAATCTTGCAGAAAGCCTGTGGAAAAATACCTTTGTCGATGTTCTTAATGGCGTTATGCACGTCTTCTTTTGCTGCGCTCACTCCGCGCATCATATAGCGATTGTTACTCATTTTTCTATTTTTTATCGTTTTTATTTAAAGTCTTTTCTCCTTTACATTATATATTATATAATCTGATAAATCCTTCATCTGAAAGTATCCTCTTCTGACGAATTCCTTCTTCTGAAAATTCCGTGTAATCTGCGTAATCCGTGCCTAAAAAATAACACCACAACTTAGATTTCACCAGAAAAATTCTGTGCTAAAGAATGTCCACAAAGAATAAATCTTGCATCAGAAAGTCTTTTCATCTATTAGAGATTCTTTTTCAGAAAAATCTTTTTTACAATTGCTCTTTTCCTTCCCAGAAATCCCAGGATGCGAAGGCTTGCAGGAGCAGCATTTCCAGTCCGTTCTTTACGGTGGCTCCCTGCTCTTTGCCCTTCTTCATGAAGAGAGTTTCATCAGGGTTGTAGATCAGATCATATAATAAGGTATGGCTGTCCATGGCTTCGTAAGGCAGCGGTGGACACTCATCTACGTGAGGGTACATGCCTACAGGAGTGCAGTTGACAATCACGTTGTATTCCTTGATGATTTCAGGCGTAATGTTCTCATACTGTAGAGTGCCAGGACGCTCGTATCGGCTCACGAAGACGGTTTCCAGTCCGAGTGACTTCAGTCCATAGCAGATGGCTTTTGATGCGCCACCTGTACCGAGAATCAGGGCTTTCTTGTGGAAAGACTCGATAAACGGTTCGATGCTCTGGGTGAAGCCTATCACATCACTGTTGTAGCCTCTGAGCACAGTTTCATCGTCTTTGTGGGTAACTCTTACCACGTTGACAGCACCGATAGCATTTGCCTCGGGACTAACGTAGTCCAGATAGCTGATAACCTTTTCCTTGTAAGGGATGGTCACATTGAATCCTTTCAATTCCGGATTGGAGTCGAGCACTTCTGCCAGGTCTTCGATGGTTGGAATTTCGAAGTTGATGTAGGTAGCATCAATGCCCTCGTTCTCGAATTTCTCGTTGAAGTAATTCTTTGAGAATGAATGTCCTAGAGGGTAACCTATGAGTCCATACTTGTCCATACTGATTATTTTTTTGTTTTTATTTTGTTGCGAAATACATCGTGCAGATGCCGAAGGTGAGTCGCTTGAATTCTGCCTTTTCGAAACCGGCTTTCTTCAGCACCTCCATCATTGTTTCTCCCTGCGGGAAGGCTTCGATGGTGGCCGTCAGATAGTTGTAGGCACTCTGGTCTTTAGAGATCAGCTTGCCGTATATCGGCAATACCGTGTGGGAATAGATGCGGAAGAGCTGCTTCATCGGGAATCTCACGGGATGTGTGAGTTCTACGATGCTCAGATGTCCGCCCTTCTTCAGTACTCGGCACATTTCCTTGAGTCCCTGGTCGAGGTTTTGGAAATTGCGTATGCCGAATGCTGCCGTCACTGCATCGAAGGTTTCGTCTGGGAAGGAGAGGTGCAGGCAGTCTTCTTTCTTGAAGCTGATGATGTGCTGCAGATTTTCCATTTTCACTTTCTGTCTTCCGATTTCCATCATGCCCTCGGATATGTCTGCTCCGATGAGCTGTTGGGGATGCAGCATTTTGGCCGCCAGAATGGCGAAGTCGCCGGTGCCGGTAGCGATGTCGAGCATCTTTTCAGGATAGTGGCGCTGCAGCAGCCCGATGGCTTTGCGGCGCCACCCCTTGTCGATATCCCATGAGAGGCGATGATTGAGAGTGTCGTAGGTAGGAGCGATGTTGTCAAACATTTCTTCTACCAACTTGCCCTTTTCTCCTTCGCCTTCATAGGGCTTAATTTGTTCTTGCTTGTACATTAATATATATAGTACTCTTTTCAGGGAAAAACTATTTTCTTTGTGGAATGATTATTTCCCAGGAATGATTACTTTCTTGCTGCAAGCCATTCGCTTACGTTCTTCTCGATGCGGGCAGCGATGTCGCCTTCCTCGGTAGCCTTGTCAAACTTCTCGCCTGTGATGTGCTCGTAGAGTTCGATGTAGCGGTCTGACACACTCTCTGCATACTCGTCGGTGATTTCTGGCATGGTCTGTCCAGGCTCGTTCATGAAGTTGTGCTCGATGAGCCACTGGCGTACGAATTCCTTAGAGAGCTGGCGCTGTGGCTCGCCCTTTTCGAATTTCTCCTCGTAACCATCAGCGTAGAAGTAGCGGCTTGAGTCTGGAGTGTGGATTTCATCGATGAGGTAAACCTTGCCGTCGCGCTTGCCAAATTCATATTTGGTATCTACGAGGATGAGTCCCTGCTTGGCTGCGATTTCCTGTCCGCGAGCGAAGATGCGGCGGGTGTAGTCTTCCATCACTGCATAGTCTTCAGCACTAACAATGCCCTGGGCGATGATTTCTTCCTTAGAGATGTTCATGTCGTGACCCTCGTCAGCCTTTGTGGTTGGAGTGATGATAGGCTCTGGGAAACGCTGGTTCTCGTGCATACCTTCAGGGAGTTTCACACCACAGATTTCGCGGCAACCCTTCTGGTATTCTCTCCATGCACTACCTGTGAGGATAGAGCGGATAATCATCTCAACACGGAAACCTTCGCACTTCAAACCTACGGTGACCATAGGGTCTGGTGTAGCCAACTTCCAGTTAGGACAGATGTCTGTCGTAGTATCCAGGAACTTCGCAGCTATCTGGTTGAGTACCTGTCCCTTGAATGGGATGCCTTTTGGCAGCACAACGTCGAACGCTGAGATTCTGTCGGTAGCGACCATCACGAGGATGTCGTCGTTAATGTCATACACATCACGTACTTTACCGTGGTAAACACTCTTCTGTCCATCGAAATGGAAATCTGTCTTTGTTAATGCTTTCATTTTTAATTTGAACTTTGAATTTTGAACTTCGAACTTTCTGTCGGCTTTCCTTTCTCTTTGTGCAGGGTAGGCTTTCTTCCAGTTCCTTATTCTAAATTATTTTGAATTTTCTGTCTTTTCTGCTTTTATTGCTTCCCGGGCTTCAGCTCTTTCCTTGTCGTATTTGTCGTATGCATTTACGATGCGTGTCACGAGCTTATGTCTTACGATATCTTTCTGCCCGAGGTTGACCACTCCGATACCTTCCACACCTTCGAGTATTTTGAGGGCCTCTTTCAGTCCGCTTCGCTGTTCTCTTGGCAGGTCTATCTGCGTGAGGTCTCCCGTGATTACCATTTTGGTGTTCATACCCATACGGGTGAGGAACATTCTGATTTGCTGGGAGGTGGTGTTCTGCGCCTCGTCGAGGATGACTACGGCGTCGCTCAGTGTGCGTCCGCGCATGAAGGCAAGTGGAGCTATCTGTATGATATGCTTTTCCATCATGTCCTGCAGTTTTACGGCAGGTATCATGTCTTCTAAGGCGTCATAGAGCGGCTGCAGATAAGGGTCTATTTTGTCTTTCATGTCGCCCGGTAGGAAACCGAGTTTTTCGCCTGCTTCTACGGCAGGGCGTGAGAGGATGATTTTCTTGGCTGTTTTTTCCTTGAGAGCTTTTACTGCAAGTGCGATACTGAGGTAGGTTTTACCTGTTCCTGCAGGGCCTACAGCAAATACCATGTCGTTTTTCTCGTATGCATCGATGAGCTTCTGCTGATTGGCGCTCCGGCTCTTGATAGGTTTTCCGCTGATGCTATATACCAGTACATCCTTAGCTGAATCGGCCTTGGTCTGCTTACCTTTCACAATGTCAAGAATATCCTCTTCGTTGAGCATGTTGTATTTCACCAAGTGCTTGCGCATCTGCTCTATTTCTTCTTCCGCTTTCGCCATTTCCTCCTCGTCGCCGAGCACACGAAGTACATTGTCGCGTGCAACGATACGCAACTTCGGGTACAGTGATTTGATCATCTGCAGATGACTGTTGTTCACTCCGTAGAACATCACTGGGTCAACGTCTTCGAGTACAATATGTTTCTCTATCAAAACTCTAAAAAATAATGTAGTTTAAACTTATATGATATTAATACGCTGCAAAATTACTATTTTTCCTTGAAATGAGCAAAATTTCTGATATGTTTTGTTTAAAAAGACTTTAAAAAGTTTTGCATTTTCGTTTTTTTGCCGTACTTTTGCACTACATTTTGATCGGACAGGTCTGAAAGTTTGGCTTCTGGTCTGGGATTTTTTCCCTCGTTGGAATGAGGCAGGGGCTTATCTCCTATGAGGACCTTGGTTGGAATCCTTTTTTATAAGAGATGGAAGAAAGTAATCCTCTGAAACTGGAGCTTGATCAGAATGAAATTGAAAATACTCAAATCATGAAATTGAAAGAAATCATACGAAATATCTTCAGGATTCTCCGTGTTATGTCGGGCAAAAACCGTTTTCTGCTCGGATTTGTCGTAGTAGTCCTGATTCTCGCCCTGATAAGAGTGGCGAATCCGAGCGTGGCAGAATCCCGTTTGACAAAAGCGGAGGCAGCCGATTCTTTGAAAAATGATTCTGCTGCTTTGCTGGCCGAGGATGATGCGGCACGGGAGGTGGAAGTTTCACCATCTAATGCCTCCCAGTCAAATGGTGCCTCTGCCGACCAACTGGCGAATGCTGGAATGACGGTGGATGCTGCATCAGAACAGCTTCTGGACTCTGCTGCGAAGGGAAGTTCGATTTTCTTTGACAAGGATGGTAAGGAAGTGAAGCACCGCATATTCTCTGTTCCGAATTTCGGAAATACGTTCCCTGACCAGCAGGATGTGCAGATACAAGCAGCCAACCGCTATGGGGTGAAGCCAGTTCGGAACCGCGATGAGGCAGAACACAGCAAGGGAGCGCTGGTCTATGTGGGTAGTAATCCCTTTTTTTATGTTGACAAACTCAATAGCAGTATCCCTTATCTCGTTCCACGTGCATCGGTATTGCTACAGGATATAGGAAGGGCCTATTTCGACTCCCTCCAAATCAAAGGCATTCCGCTCCACAAGATCATTGTGACGAGTATTCTCCGTACCAAGGATGATGTAGCGAAACTCCGCACGAGAAACGGAAATGCAACCGAGAATTCCTGCCATCTCTACGGCACTACTTTTGATGTCTGCTACAATCGTTATAAGACCGTGCAGACTGCTAAGAATTCGCGCAGACAGGTGAGAAACGACTCTCTGAAATGGGTGCTCAGCGAGGTGCTGCGCGACTTTCGTGAGAACGGTCGCTGCCTCGTGAAATATGAGGTGAACCAGGGCTGCTTTCATATCACAGTGAAGTAGGTCTTTATCTTTTGAATCTTGGGGTATTCTCTTGTCTTTTGATTTTTAGGGAATTCTTCTTAAAATAATGTGGAAAAATATGAAATTGAATATAAAGAAAATGGTGATGGCGAGCATGGTGCTTGCGTTTTACGGGGTGCAGAGCTATGCTCAGGATTATATGAATGCCAAGGAGGTGACTGTCTTGAAGGGCATCGCTGTGGAGGGCGTTGATACGGCTGGAGTGCATCAGGATCCTACCTGTCCGGAAGTCTTGCTGGAGACTACGATGGGCAATATCCGTATTGCGCTCTACAATGATACGCCTCTGCATCGTGACAACTTCCTGAAGTGGGTAAATTGTGGCTATTATAACGGCTGCATCTTCCATCGTGTTATCAAGAACTTTATGGTGCAGGCTGGTGATCCTGCTACCCGAAAGGTGGACCCTCTGAAGAAGGAAGTATTTGATACCGCCTATGTTGTTCCTGCTGAAATACGCTATCCGAAATACTACCATAAGCGTGGTCAGCTCTGTGCGGCACGTGAGGGTGATGAGGAGAATCCTAAATTTGCTTCAGCTCCCTGCGATTTCTATATCACCTGGGGCAGGAATTTCTCCCGTCGGCAAATAGAATATCTGATAGAGAAAGAGGCCAGAGAGGAAAAGGCCTACGTGCTGCCTAATAAGCAGGTGATCGATGGATATGTGAAATACGGCGGTGTGCCTCATCTCGATGGGGGTTATACCGTTTTTGGAGAAGTACTCGAGGGTATGGATGTGGTGGAGAAAATCCAGAATGTAGTCACAGACAAGGGCAATAATGACCGCCCTCTCCAAGATATTATTATCCTGAAGGCTTCGGTTATCCGATAGTCTTCAGGATTTTTTATATACCTTATTCCGATATTTATCAGAGTGGCAATGACAAAAATGGTTATATTAAGCAAGATAGTCACTGACTTTTTCGGGAAGACCGATTGCTATATCTTTCGACTCGAATAGTTTTAGATTTAATGCAAAATGTACATGCCGGAATGCAAACATGTTTTAAATAAACCTTCGTCAAGTGATTTAATATATTGAAATCATATATATAAAAATAAAGAATTATGGTATTGGGTTCGTGAGGGTATAGCATCATCCCTTTAATCTCGGAGAAATGTATTAATAATCTTATAAATAATTGTAATATGATCGTTTTAGAAAAAGATATGAGTATGAAGTTTTCTGCTTCAAGTAAGCGTTTCTGTTTTTCCAGCTTTCCCCTTTATTTCGGAATGCTTGTGTTTTGGTGTGTCCTTTCTTTCTCTCTCTCTTCCTGTCAGGGCGGACAGCAATTTGCTGCTTGGGATGAGGGAGATACAATCAGACTGAAATATGCTCAACTGCTTACGATGGTGGAGCATGAGGGATTTACGGAGGTGAATGTAGGAAATCCCTGGGAGAAAGGGACCGTATTGCACCAATATATCCTGATTCCGAAAGGGAAAAAGGGAGATGAAACTGCCGAAATGCTGATGAAAGGCAGAAATGGAAGTCAAGATGTAGCGGGTGCTTCTCAGGCCATGGCAGAATCTCATGGAGCAGCAGGCTCTCGTGCTTTGGCAGGCTCTCTCGGTTTGACCGGACCTGACGGTTGTAGAGCCGATATAGTGAGAACTCCGATTTGCAGTAGTGCGGTATTTACGTCTCCTCATTGCCAGCTCCTTTACGAACTTGGTTGCCAAAATGCAATTCGAGGCGTCTGCGATTCCAAATATATTCTGATAGAGGATATTCAGAAAAGATTAGGAATGCCTGAAGTTGCTTCGTCTGCATCAGGCTCTTGCAAGTCTTCAGCTTCATCTACATCCGCTTCCCTTCCCATAGTAGATTGCGGTTCCGGTATGCAGCCGGATGTCGAGAAAATCATAGCTCTCCACCCGGAGGTGCTTCTCATTTCGCCTTTTGAGAACAGTGGCGGTTATGGCAAACTCGACAATCTGAATATTCCGATTATCGAGACTGCTGACTATATGGAAACCTCTCCGCTTGGAAGGGCAGAGTGGATCAAGTTCTACGGCTTGCTCTATGGGGCAGATAAGGCGGATTCCCTTTTCGCAGCTATTGAGAAGGGATATCTTTCCCTTAAGGCTCAGGCTGCCAAGTTGCCGAAAGGTCTGTCGGTCATTACCGAGCGGAAAATGGGCAGCGTATGGTATTCGCCAGGCGGAAAGAGTACGATGGGCATTCTTCTGAAAGATGCCAATGCAAGATACATTTTTGCTGACGATGAACATAGTGGAAGTCTCTCGCTGAGTCCGGAACAGGTGATTGCCCGGGGCAGTGAGGTGGATGTCTGGGCATTCAAGTATTTCGGTGGACAACCGCTTTCCCGCGCTGCTCTGTTGCAGGAATATGATGGATATAAGGCTCTGCGTGCTTTCCAGACTGGCAATATCTACGAGTGTAATACCGACCGCATTCCTTATTTTGAGACCGTCAGTTTCCATCCCGAAATCCTGCTCCGCGAGTTCATCCTCCTCTCTCATCCTCAGGCAAAGGGATTGGGTGCTCTCAGATTCTACAGGAAAATGTAATTGCGCCAAGAAGTTATAAATAAAAGTCCCACAGATTTCACAGATTTACACAGATCTTTTTGAATCCAAAAAATAAATCTATGTAAAATTGTGAATCTGTGGGACTTTCTGCGAGTATGAGGGTGTGGCATATGTCACACCCTTTTTTATATTTATCATTTCTTTTTAATCCCAAAGATTATTGTTTTTACCTTGGGTTTCTTCATCTTCAAAATCTTCATTATAGAAATCGAAGTTGCTGTTTTGCTTGGCGGCATTTTCCCAGCCAGTTTCTTTGGATTGACCTCCTAAATTAACGTCTTCTAATACAGATCCCAAAAGATTCAGTCCTACGATTGTAGCCTCTGGTCTTAAATATGTCTTTTTCATTATCTTTTCTTCTTAATCATGATGAAGCATTTATGTATTCATGCTTTTTTTTGTCTAAAATAATATAATAATAACTGATTCTTTATTTGGCAATATACTTTTTGCCGCCCTGAATGTAGATTTGTCCTGGGGTAGGAGTGCCATTCAGTTTCAAGCCAGAGAGGGTGAAGCAATCCTGCTTGTTGACCTTATCGGTTGCTGGGGTATAAGAAATACCAGTGGTTTCGCCATCCATCAATCGCAACAGAATGTTTTGCTTTGCACCATTGCTGCTTGAAGTATTCAGCTTGAGATAAGCCTTGTTAGCAGCCAAAGTTCCTGCACTATTTATCTGATAGAAGAGATATTGCTTGCCTGTTTGATATTCAGGATTGCTGGTGGTAAAGAATCTGTTTGTATATACGTAGTATTTTGTGTTAGCATCAGATGCACCCATCTGCTTTTCCTCAACATTTGGTTGCAACGGTGAATCTGACCAAGGTGCTTTCGCCTCAATATCCCAATAATTGACATCTGCAGTCTTAGTCACACTACCATGACTATCCCCAGGGTCACCTATTGCCTGAGGTGAATTACCAAGACGACCATTAGGTGTAGGAGTTAAAGTTTGCTTGCAGAAATTCCACTTATGAGCTGGATAAGCCACGGTCAAGACATAATCAGTTTGCTGATTACCTGCTTTTGCGATTACCTGAATGGCTCCATAACACCCGTTGCTGATGGATAAAGCACCAGTTGTAGAATTAACTGATGGTTGTGTGTTAACAGCATTCCCTTCTGCATCAGTTAGCACACAAGTACCAATAGAATACGTGACACCTGTTGCTCCGCTGATTGTCTGCGTATAGGTTGTTGTACCTGCAGGAATAGAGGGACTAACGTTGTTGAATTTAAAAGTGCTTGCCGTATTTCCTGCTTCTTGAGCTGCTGCTTTTGAGGCAAAAATAGGAAATACCAGTAGAATTGCAACTATCATCATTGCATTTCTAAACGAGTAAAGTTTTTCCATCTTTTACAATCGTTTAATTGGTTTATAATTCATAATTTCAAATTGCAAATTTAGCATAATTTCTATATCAATAAAACAAAAAGGTCGCGAATCCTACAAATGAAGGTCGCGAACTTTAGTATTGATGGTGTGAATTGAGTTATCTGTCGGAGCTTGTTAACCTCCGAACCAATCAATAACATTAAAGGAGTTTTACATTATGTACTCACAGAGGAATACATTGTGATGTTCGCTGATTCTTTCACAAGAAGGCAAGCTATGTATCTCAATATTGCAAGGTAATATTTTTTATTGAAAATACGAACTTTTTTCTGTTTTTCAACAGCATTAACGTAAGCTTCTCCAGAAACGGAGGAGAAATAGTAAGGTATAAAGCCCCATCACTTCACAGCGGCAGGGCTTTGTTTTAGTTTCAATAAATATGCGCTCTCTAATTTACGATGATCATATATAAAAGTTCTTACTAAGTGTGCTTTATTGTGATGATATTGATTTATAATAACTAAAAACTTAACTGAATGCAAATTTAGCAAATTTTCTCTCTATATATAAAACAAAAAAGTCGCGAACCCTATGAATAAAGGTCGCGAGCTTTTTGTATTGAGAATATGAATTAAGATGTCTGTAGGAGCTTATCAACCTCCGAGCCAATCAAGAAAAATCTTGCGACGTGCCGAACTGACAAGTATCTCTTCCGTATTGTCACCGCAAGTGATGGTTACTTTTAGTCGGTTGTTAAACCACTTATATACACTACTGATTGCCTGTATGTTAACAATGATACTGCGGGATATCAAGCAGAAATCATCAGGGTTGACGATAGCTTCCACCTCTGAAAGGTTAAGGAAGTCTGTTATGTATTTCTTTCCATTGAAAAGTACTGCACATACATATTTTTCTTCTCTTTCGAAATAGGCAACATCGGCCATGTTGACGTACGTATATTTGTCACCTATAGTAATCAGAATGCGTTGTCTTTTACTGCGTTGAAAAACCTCTGGCCCCAGTTTTCTGTAGTCGATGGGGGTGTTGATAGAGAGTGACTCTATTTTTTCTATTGCCGTAGCAGATTGTCCTTAGATATGAGCTTGAGCAGATAGTCGATACTGTTTACCGTGAAAGCCTTGATAGCGTATTCGCAGTAGTGAATATGATAGGCACTTTAACGTCAACCTTTTCAAAGATGGTAAAACAGTTGGCATCTGAAAGTTCAATATCCATAAATAGGAGATCGGGTTTCAAATCGGACATTAGAAACTTGATGGTTTCTTCAGCAGTATCAGTTTGAAAAATCTTTTGATAGTGTGGACGTAGTTGCCTAATCATCTGATCGAGATTTTGCATTGCAATCTGCTCGTCTTCTATTATTGCATATTTCATTATTCTATGTCTTTATTTGTGTTGAGGAAAGGTACTGTAGCACGGAATGTCTGCTCATCGTTTTCTATTGTCAGTTCCTTACCCCATTGTCTGTATAACTTTGAAATATATTGCAGACCGATTCCTTTGCCAGATTCAGTCTGGCGTTTGACAATGGGATTCGTTATGCAGATTCTGTCTTGCTTGATGTCAATCTTAACTATCATCTTGTGCTGACTGTTGATTACGTTGTGCTTTGTGACGTTCTCTATCAGCAACTGTAGAGTGAAAGGCACAAGCTTGTTGTCTCTGATATTCTCCTGACCCTTAATTTCGACACAGAACAAGTTGCAGTAGCGTATGCAAAGTACATGGATGTAGTCTTTAAGAAATTCCAATTCCATTTTCAGAGGAACAGACTTCTTGCCTTGTTGTACAAGAATATATCTGTACATGTTTGACAATGCAATAGTAAACTCCTTGGTTTTCTCCTTATCAATATCCACCAGCGAATATAGAAGGTTGAGCGAATTGAAAAGGAAATGGGGATTGACTTGTGCTTTTAGCATATCATAGTGGTATTGCAGGGCCAACGCACGTTGTCTCTCTGCCTCCTGAAGTGTAGAACGAAAATGAAAGCCGTAATAAATAGTCTCTATACACAGTAGCACTATAACCGCATTGAATACCGTTCCTGCCCATTCTATTTCTACATCTGGTCGAATTAAAGAGAATACCAAATTGACAGCAATAAGAAGAGTAAGGCATAGAAAGACATCGACTATGATTTTCAGCGACATGCGCTTGAATCTTGAACACTGAAACACAATAAACCAAGTGCTTGCTATGGTGACCAAAATAGGAATAAAGTTACTGATAACGCTTATGCAACCTTCTTTGAAATTTTCATAAGGTAGTAGAGTCTGGTATGCAGTTATGTTTGTAGAATGACTGAAAGAACAGGTAATAGCCAATGATGCCCCCCCACAACAATTAAAATATTTAATATTTTCCTTCTATACATAAAAAAATCCATACGTTTGATTTTTGCCATATTCTTATCCTCCAACTTATCTTACTGCAAATATACGAAATGTTTCACTTATAAGTGATAAAATTTGTTTTTTTTGATTTTTATAATTATAAGATGAAAGAAAATCAGTGTTACGGTGGTTTTTATTTAGTTTATGTATGATTTTCTGCACCATAGACACTCTCTATGAGGGGCAAAAAGAAAAAGACGTGGTCTATCGTAAAAACCACGTCTTTTTTATGCAAATCATTCAAATAATATTTCTATTCTTCTTCATCCCATGTATTCCAAGCATTGTGTAGCTTGCCTAAGACGATATAACTGTCCCCGCTTGGAGTAGTACCTTCATTACCTTGTTCAGACGGAACCACACCTCGTTCTTCATTAGATCCTGACAGTAAATTTTCAGGAGTATGTAGCTTGATGATATGAACCTTTGGCATCTGATATATTTTTTTCATAATTTCTTTATATTTATCTTTTACTTAACCATTATTTTCTTGCCATTTCTGATATAAATACCAGGAGCGGATGGCTTACTGATCTTTACACCCTGAAGAGTGAAATAAATGTCTGCCTGTGCAGAAGCAGTAGGGGCATTATCCGTATTGACATTTTGAATGCCTGTAACTTCAGAATCTCCCCATAAGATGCTGGCAAAACACTCCTTGCTGGCGCTTGTATTATAATCAGGGAACTGGGCTGATGATTCGACAATCTTCTGATCGTTGGTTGTAACCTTGGTTCCACCACACAATTCAGCAGGCAAGCGGAGATAAGCACTGTTCTTTGAAGTCTTTCCTGAAATTACACGCTTGAAGCAAAGGATGTATCTGTTATTTTCTCCCTTCTTCTTATAAGCAGTAAACATATAGTTGCGGTAAGCGATAGTCTTGTTTGCTTCGTCTGAATATTCAGTAGTCTTAACGTCCTTTGGAGTAACAGATGGCATCAGATAGTTATTACCAATATCTTCACCCGCATCCTGCTTCTCCACAAAATTGATAGAAGGGAATTTTTCGAAGATATATTTCTGGTCTTCCTTATCTGCTTCGCCAACAAACTCCAAGTTTCCTGCATCCTTCTTCATAGATTCAGCATCCTCATTTTTGTAAGCTAAGATTACTCCCGTATTGGCAGGAATGTAGCTGATTTCCTTCAGATGTGCAGTACCATTATCATATTTGTCCACGATGAAGACTTTCATCTTTTCTGGTTTCTGATAAGCCACAGATGAACTGAATGTGCGGATACAGTTCAAGCCTTTATATACATCGGTATTATCTGGCAATGGATTAGGAGGAGTCACGTTCTCACCCAATGTGTACCAAGCCTTCACAACTTTTCCGTCTTTGTCGGTAGTCTGCCAGAAACGCATGGTATAAAAACCTTCAGGCAGAACGAAACCGATGTGCAATCCTTCATCACGCTCATTGCCAATACCTCCATAGATTGGGCTTCCGCTTGGATTATATGGAGAGATAGGATTGTTCATGTCTGTACCATTGTAAGGGTCAAGCATTACTTCATTCCAATATGGGTTGTTGACTGATAACTTCTCTTTATAGTCGGGGGCTTTCTTTTGGTCATTCGTGAAATGCTCTGGGCGATAAGCATCCTCTATATAGTTGCGAACATAGGTCTGGTTGATGAGGAAACGGAAACCATTACCTGCATTGGCTCCACCGCGACCTCCTGCCACATCATACTGATAGAACTTACCTGTATATTCCCAGCATTTTGTGGTCTGCTCTTTATCAGTATCTTGGTCGGTTGTCGTGTCAAGCTTATTGTTTCTTGCCATTCTGACATAATGATACTGGCGCTCACCGTTTTCCCATTGTCCCTGCTGCCACTCTCCGGTTCCACGGTTGATGATGCCGACAGCATTTCCTATCAGGTCGATGGATTCCATTGGCACGATAGTGTACATAGACTTTGTGAGATTGAGATAGACGGTAAACTGAGAATAGTTGTTATCATCCATGTTGGCATTGAAAGCCTGGCTACGATTCATGATACAGGTAAGTTTTTCTTTGCCGTCAGAATCCTTGATTTTATATACTTCAGTCGGAGTTATCTCAACGCATCCTTGCAATGAGATCGCATCTTTTCCTGCCTGTATCTGTGGTCGGATAATATGATTCCACTTATCATTTAGGATTTTTCCTTTATTCGCTTCAGAACCATCCCATTCTTCAGAACCGCCCCATGGTTTACTGTTGTCTGTCAGCAACGAGTTAGGACAGATATTAAAGAACATGGTATTGCTTTCGTTGGCAGGCTTGTTGAGTATACATTTATAGACTTTATCACCAGGATCACCTACAGAACTATCAAACTTATCAGCCGGTTCCATTTTGTGTTGTCGCTCTGAATTACTAGGCTCCCAGCTGTCATCTTTATTCAATCCCTGATTATCAGTGTTAGGGTCATTGGTTTTCAGAAAGTTACCTATCAGCGTATAACCTTCATAATCCTCCGACAGGCTCTTGTTGGTGTAGACATTGACACTGCGGGCTCCGTAGCGTGTATGGTCATCATCACCCACAGGTTTATTGGGATTAAAGGGGTTGGCATTGCCACCTCCATCGTTGGTCTCAAAATTAGAATCAGTCCAATTGCCATCATTCAAGCAAATGGTATAAGATACACCAGATCCTTTTGTGATTTTGAAGGTGCTGCTGTTCTCATTCTGGCAATTTTTATATTCTGCATAGGTCTTAATTTTGCCATTTTGATCTTTCTGTTGGGTAAAATCGAAAATCTCATTATTATCGTATGGTCTGAATTGATTATGAATTTGAGTACCATCGTCATATTTCTGTCCGTCATCTGATCCTGCTACATAGAATTCAACTTGTTCACGATTGTTGCCAGGTAAGTCCTTGTCGGCGATACCTACCATAAAGAGATTTGAACTGATAGAGTGAATACCAGGTTCCTGATTTCTCACATTGGTCATGTAGAACTTCTTGGATTTGCCGTCCTTAGCTTTCATGTGAACTACGTAGTTGATACTCTTACCTTCAGCTTCAGAACGGTTCAACTCGTTGAAGATCATGATTTTTTTCGTCTCTTTGGTTGATTGATTTCCTTGGTCATAGGTTCCAGACCAAGAAGTTGAGAATTGCCCTTTTGTCTCCAAATACGTATCCTTGTTGATACCATTGATATCAACAGTTTGTATTTTTCCTTGAGCTACTCCTTCCTTACGGATAATCACATTCATGTTCTTGTTATCATCAATGTTAACGGTGCAGCATTTCCATTCCTTACCACCTATGGTTGTGGTTTGATAGGTGTAATCGGATGCTTTATCCCAGTCACCGAGAGGTTCTTTTTTATCACTATCACTGCGATACCACCAAATGTACAAGGATAGCTTGTCATTGTTTACATCACGGAAATAAACCGTGATGTCCTTTGCAAGAAGTTGTAAAGGAATTAAAAGCAGGAAGTATATCGCCAGTACTGCTTTTAGATGTTTGAAATCAATCTTTTTTTTCATCTTTTAAAAAGTTTAATCTGTTTATTAATTATCTTTTATAATCGTTTAATTTGGTCATTAATCATCTTTTTCTTATTTCCGCAATACTATAATTTAATATTTTTTATAAGCACCTGAGCAACAATAAGTTGCTCAGGATTATGTCATGTCAGAAATTTCACTTATCTTAGTGTTGCATTTAAAAAACAAATAAAACTCTGAATGACATGGCAAAGATACGTGATTTTCCCTAAATTTGTTTTTTAAAAGAGTTGTTTGTTGATATTTTTTAATGCAATCGTTTGCATCGGTAACTACTCAGCATCCCTATTGAAAACTTTGAATAGAAAAGCCTTGAGATATGAAAGCGGCTTCGATAGTCAATGAAGCCTATTTCGTA
>ULRP01046525.1_pt1 | contig 26696 bp, 17 predicted proteins | sample 1955521 | NCBI WGS metagenome assembly ULRP01 (sample SAMEA4835685, study PRJEB28245) | human gut metagenome | biome: gut microbiome; material: fecal sample | place: Denmark | collected 2008
ATAAAAAAATCCGGAAGATTCTTCCGGATTACCATGCCTCTAGCTTATCTGCTATCTCAGGCATTTTACTCTTAGTGAACACAGGATTCTTGCCTTCCTTCTTCTGCTGGCGATAATCCTGCAGCAGGAAGACGGCTTGGCGGGAAAGCAGGACGATGGCCACCAGATTGCAGAGCGTGAGAAGAGCCATCGTGATATCGGCAAAGCTCCATGCAAAATCCAGCGATACCACAGCTCCTACCATCACCATCGCTGCCACGGCAAGACGATAAAGAAATACACCTAATTTGGAATCCTTGATATATCTCACATTGGTCTCGCCATAATAATAGTTGCCGATGATGCTACTGAAGGCAAAGAGCCATATCATTACTGCCACAAATGGATTTCCAATGCTTCCTATTTCGTGGGTCAAGGCATCCTGCGTCAGCTGAATTCCATTGGATGCTGTAATATCTACCCCACTCACCAGAATGATAAAGGCTGTGCAGGAACATACTACCAAAGTATCCGTAAAGACACCCAATGCCTGAATCAATCCCTGCTTCACCGGATGGCTTACCGTAGCCACCGCTGCAGCATTAGGGGCACTACCCTCACCAGCCTCATTGCTGAACAAACCTCGCTTGATTCCCTGTATCACTGTGACTCCAAGTACTCCACCTGCTGCCTGGTTGAATCCAAAGGCATTCTCCACAATGGTGAGCAATACCTTAGGCAAGCTGGTGATATTCCAAACCACTACTCCAACGGCAATCAGAAGATAGACGACTGCCATCACTGGAACCACCGTAGATGAGAACTTTGCCACTCGCTGGATACCACCGAAGATGATGATCAGGGTGAGCACCGTAAGTGCGATGCCCATGGTAGCCGGTTCGATGCCGAACGCTTTCTGCCAGGCCAGACAGATGGTATTGCTCTGAACGGAATTATAGGCAAAACCAAAGGTGATGATCATCAAAACGGCAAAGAGAATACCCATCCATCCCTTTCCCAATCCATACTTCATATAGTAGGCAGGTCCACCAAAGAAGGAGGTCTTTCCCTTACGCTTGTAAAGTTGGGCAAGAGTTGATTCTATGAAAGCCGATGCAGAACCCAGCAAAGCAAGCATCCACATCCAGAATACAGCTCCCGGTCCACCAATACTGATAGCAGTAGCTACACCTGCAAGATTACCTGTACCGATACGGCTTGCCAATGCCACCACAAAAGCCTGGAATGAAGAGATATGTTTCATTTCGCCATCCACCTTCACCTCCATGGATAATTCGTCGTGCCCTATCTCTTCCGGTTGAACCTTGTCGGGATGCAGCAGCAACCTGACCATCTCCTTGATGAGACGGAACTGAACGAAACGAGTACGCCAAGTGAAAAACACGGCACAGCATATCAAAACGGTAATGATGATATACGACCAGAGAAAATCGCTAATCTGAACTAGAATGTTTTGTATTATATCTATCATTTGTCTATTAAAAACTGAATATATCTTCTTTTCGGCTGCAAAATTACGAATTTTCTTTCAAAAACGTGCAAATTATCTAGAGAAAACCTACTTGTGCAACTTATAGGCATAGTAAAATAACTAGATATAACTATTACTAAGGAATGGATACTAAAAAGTCAGTTGGCAGTACAATGCGGACTCTGCAGAAATAGGCAAAGCTATTCCCCAACCTGCCATTGCCAACATTATTTTATAATTCATACTCTCTTATATTCTTTCCGTATGATTCAAATTCGGGTGCAAAGGTACAAAAAATCATAAGAATGGGAAATCCTTATTTATTAAGAACTGTATTTGGCAGGAAATGTCTTAAAGGGATAGAAAGAGAAAAAGCCCCTAGCCAAAGAAATTTCTTGAAGCTAGGGGCAGCGAACTTAAACCTATTGATAAATCCCACTTTGGTGAACTGGGAGAGTTTTGTTTGCACTCTCCCTATTCATTGAATTTATAGCCCCGAAATATTCTTCTCTCTCTTGTAAAAGAACTTTGAGTGATATATTTGGAATGAAATCCGATAGCTTTTCTATTTTAGTTCCATCTTTAATCATTTTCCTAACAATATCTCCTTTGATTTCTTTATTGCTATTGTTGCTGGTAAAGCGTTGAATGATTTTGACCTCAATACCATATTTTGGCAATGTTGAGGTAAGATATTCATTGAACTGTTTTGTTATAGGGTCACTTTCCTCGGTGCCTAGATAACGCCGATTTATGTTTAGTAAAGGGGCAATGTGCTTGGCAAAAATTAGTGTATCAATGAGAGGATTATTAATTTTTTTCTTTATGAATTTTTTCCTATCATGATATTCTGGAAAAAGAAAATCTGCTCCAAAATATTTCCCTGTAGTTATTGTTTTACAATTTGAATATTGTTTAGCATATTGTCTAACCATTTCATAACGTTTGTCGAAAGGTATGTCAAAATGGTCGTCTTCTATTACAAATACATAACAATAGTGACATTCTTTTGCCATGAGATCTATTAATTTTGCATGCCCCCATGTAAGTGGATTAGCTGCAATTACTACACTCCCAATAATAGCATTATCTTTATGTTCAAATCTATTTTCATGAAGCTTATTAATCAAATCCTTTATGAATATCTTATCTATCAATGAATCTGTATCTATCTGTACATCCTTTAGAGTCATTTCAAAATAGGAATATGGTGTATTGCTTTCTTCTTGTATTTTATAGTTGTTATTTATAATCAATGAAAATGTATAGTCAGCAAGGTGCTGATATATTATATGATTGCAATGAAATGCAGAGTTCAGAAAGTTTGGACCATTTAAGCTAAATTTATTGAGATAGCTGGAAAAATCATGCAAATCTATACCGCATTTATTTAATAAAGCTTGTATTTCCTGTGAATATTTCTCGACAAGTATAATACAATCTCCCTGCTTTAGCGGAGTATTGAGTACGAATAAAAGATCATTAAGAACACAGTTCTGTCCTTTAAGACCATAATTATGCACTTTCATTCCTGCCAATGCTGAGTGGTTTATTTTGTCTTGGAGCAATGAAGGAAAGGTTCTGTTGTCGTCTGCGAATAGTCCAAAAGAAAGACATGAACCATATATATATATGTTATTTTTATTTTTCCCAATGGCGGCAGGAATGCCTTTTCTCTCTCCTAATCTATTGATATTTAAAGTGTCTGACTTGAAATATGCTGATATTAGGTGAATACCATTTGTTGTAATTCTGTTTCCTGTGAGTACGCCAGTTTTACTATCATAAAGATACGTGAATAATGTTGAATCATACTTACAAAAGTTCTTGATATATTCTGTATCCTTTAAAGTGTCTTCGAGCGTAGTCTTGGTATAAAGATATTTCTCGCTTTCCATATATTTTAGCTTATGTTTGTTAGGACCAGATATGAATAGCAAATTTACTTTGCGTTCTTTGAGAAAACGCAAAGTTTCAAGAAGTAAGGTACACACTAATACAGAGTTATCATTCATTTCTGATTTACAGTTTGATGCTTTAAATAATTCAACTTCCTTTTTAAAGGCAGGAAGTACACATTCGTTAAGCTCGTTATAATTTATTTTGTTACTCATATTTACTATTTTTTAATTTATTTCAAATGACATCTCACCTGTCTTTGTAATTTGTTCTCCACAGGCGTGGAATCCCATGATGTCTTTTGCACTAATGGTTTGCTTACCACACAAATTATATGTGCCACTAGAAATTTCCTTTGTTAAAATTTTGCCTATAACCTTTTTGATTATATTTGGTTCGATCGGCGATAGAACTTCATTCTTGCAGATGCCTTTCTTGGCAGCCTGTTCTCTCCATCTTTGTATAATGTCTCGATACTTTTTAGAATTTGAAACATCGAATAGGCGCAGAATGTAGAGCTCAACCGACAATTCTTTTCGAAGTATTCTTTCTTCATTGTATTTGAGTCTTGAATATGGACTGTTAGGTTCTGGCAAACTTTCAATTGCAATTACTGGGATATTCTTATATGCGCCAAGTCCATCATAAATAGCTCTAGAGGAAAAATGTATCCATGTATGGAAGTAGTTTTGGTAAGACATGATATTCTTTAGATTTTGAATATTTATTTCTTCAAAATGTACGTTTTCTTTATCTAATGCACAGTATATGATGTAGTCAAAGCGTTTTTGACCATTTAAAGTTGAAATTTTCAGATATTGTCCTATCCCATTTTTATCTCTTAAATTAAGCTCATTTGATTTGGGAGCATATAATTCTATATCTTTCGAGTTTATATACTCTTTCACTATATTCCCTATAATTCCAGTTGATCCTATAAGTAATATTTTCATAGCCTTATTCTGTTGTAATTAATATTTCTGAATTGCTTACTAATGGGCAGAAGTAATTCTGCATAATCATAGTGCATAAATATGCCTTCTTGCAATTTTTACATTCTGTCTTTATGTGAGTTGGTTTATTGAAATTAAATAGCTTATAACGTTTTTTTGATGAGCCGCATATGACATTGGTGTCGTATTGTTTGTATCTTGTAGGAGTGTTTGTTAAGAACTTTTGTAATTCTTCACTTAACAGACATACTGGAATGTCATAGAATCTTATTTTCTTATTGAGGCTAAGAAGATTTCTAATTATTTTGTCTGCCTTTTGAGCAATATCTATACTGCACTTATTGTCATCTATATTAGGTAGAACTCTTGATACAGAAAAATGCGCATTCTTCCCTAAAAAATCCCATAAATGCGATGTGAATAGTTCCTCCATGTTGTCTCCATTTTTTAGGAGCATCTTTATGTCAATTTTATATGGGTTGACCTCTATAATTTTTTTTATAGATTCCATGGTTTCTTCGAAGGCATAAGATGAATTGACATAGTTGTTGTGGAAGTCTTTGTCTCCATAAATGGGTATAATTATTCGCTCAATTTTCTTCAATGTATCACAAGGCAGATTTTTCAGATTTCTTCCATTGGAATACATAATTATGTGGGAGGATATGTGATGACAGAAATCTATTATCTGTATTAAATTATTCGAAAGAGTTGGTTCTCCTCCACTGATAGTCCATATGTCATTTTCTCCAAAATGGAAATGATTTTGGAGAAATGTGTAGTCTTCTATCGTAACTTCTCTATCTGTATGTCTTTTTACATTGTAAGACACACAGTTTTGGCAACTATTATTGCATTTGTATGTAATGTTACAATAACAAATTCTATGTTTCCCTTCACTCATATTCTTTCTCAATTTTTTGAAATTGCTCAATATTTTTTGAAATTGCTTCGATGTCTTTATAAATTTCGTACCCTTCTTTTGTATTTGGGATACTGATTCTATTTTTCACATATTTATTTATCAATAATTTTGCAGACGCCAAAAACGTTATCTTTTTCATTTTGCATAAACTCATATCGCGTTTAGAGCTAGAGCCACGTTTCATATAGTTTGCTGCATAGCATGTAGTGCAAATATTGTTAAAAATACAATTGCAGCATGCTCCTTCTAAAAGGTTATTTTTGCATGTCATGTCTAATCTTAGCATTTCTTCTGATTTCTCCTTACCGCATATTGATGGCAGAAAGAACATACATGGGTAGCATTTTCCTGTTTGATAGTCAAAGATTTCTCGTTCTCCTAATGTGCAGTTGTGAAAAACGCAATGTTTGTCAAGTATACGCCTGATTGGCATTCTTAAATATTTACATGGTGTATATTGTGGATTTTCTATATAAAAGTCCACTAATGACATCATTTGTTGATAAAATGTCTTTGAAAGTATGTTTGGACTCCAATCTACAAATTCAGCAAAATTGGGTTGTATTGTTATGAAACCATTTGTATGAAAGAATTTTATGCTTTCAGCAAAATAACGTATACTTTTTGGACTTATTGTCATTTTAATTCCAACATCTGGCCATGTGGCTTTGAAAAAATCGAAGTCAATTTTGTCAAATGATCCTGGACGATTTATTTCTTGTGCCTCTTTATTGCCATCTAAACTTAACTTTACTGTGAATTTAAAACGATTAGCAAAAAGCCAATCTTTTATTTTCTCATGGATAAGAGTACCATTGGATGTTGCATGGAACAATAGTTTTTCGCTAATTTGCTGTTCCCAGATAGACTCACAAAGCTGCTTGATTTTTGGGAAGACTAAAAAAGGTTCACCTCCCAATAATTTGATTAAAGTTCCATTGGGCGTTTCTTTCTTTAAGATTTTTGCCAATTTTGTAGTAGTCTCTTCCAAATTAAAGGCAGTTTTGGAATCCTTCTTATGTTCATAGCAATATATGCAATCAAGATTACATCCCATGTTGGTGATAACCATGATTTTTCTACTGCAGTTATATCGATCTACACTATATTTCATCTTTAATCATTTTTTTGAATTATTGGTAATTCTGTATTGTTTAGAATATCTTCTTTGCTTATAGCTGGATTTTGTATATAGCATCCTCCATTGCACATTTTTCCATAAAAAGGACAGTCTATACATATTTTTTTTAAAACAACCTCTTGTTTCTGAATGAATGCTAATTCCATTCTGTTTTCTAATAATTTATATGGCTTAAGTTTTGCTCCTTCAAAAAGAGAAAAATGTTCAGTTGATTCTTGATTACAAAATCTAAGTTCGCAATTAGCATCGATTAATCCAGCACAGTCCTTATTGCAAAGAGAAAAATTTTCATGAGTAGGGACCTTGGAATTGTACAAGAAGCAAATTGGAAGACCATGGTCAATGATGGTCTCTAAACTACTAGCCATGCAAAAGTCGTATATTACGTCAAATTTTTTCAGAAATGATTTGCGTAATTTAAAAATATTTGCAGTACAATCAAATGTTAAAGACACTTTAATATTTGGCACAATGTCTTTTACATAATTAATGGTTTCAATAGCTACTTTTTCTTCTAATTTGTTATCAATGACAATTGATAATGTTCTTGCTCCAGGTTTTTGGGACATAAACAAATTGTGATCAATACTTCTTGCAAATTTTCCGTTATAATTAATTCCATCACTTTCGCGTGGGGAAAAAGTAAGCAGATTCTTGCTTAATCCATTCGTAAAAACAGAAACTCTCGAAAATAATTTTTGTGAAAGTTCTGCTATTTTTTCAAATTGTGGATGAATAGTAGGTTCACCTCCCATTAAGCGAATTCTTGAAACGTTATGGTCTTTAAAGTATTGAGCGATGGATCTAAATTGGGAAAAGTTCATATAGCATGATTCTGTGCGGAAAGTCTTGTTTAGGCAGTTTGCACAGCTTGCATTGCATTTGTCTGTTATTAGAATACGGATACTATTCATACTTTTTATAATAAAGGACATCTTATGTCACCCATGTTTAGTTTATTGAAAACTTTCATGGAATAACCAGGACATCCGCCGTTACATATTTGTTTATACTTGCATTTAAAGCAAACGGATGATACGTCTGGATTTATCATACTCATTTGCTCTAATCTATCCTTAATGACCTCAAACTTCTCGACAAGTAAATTACCGCATGTATTGTCCATGCATGTACAAGGAAGAACATCAAATTCAGGTGTAATATATACCTTTCCTTTGCCTATAGCGCAATTTCTTGCAATATTTGAAGCATCAATATCTTCACAATGATCCATATAGCTTTGCCAAATGTCAAATGCAAACATTTTTTTTATTGTTATGCGATAATGGCAAAGAGGGAGCAATGAATCAACAAAATTGTTCCATTCTTCTGTCGGAATAATTGTTGCTTTTGTTGGAGTTGCAACTTGTTCCTGTGAAATTTTCCAGTGATGAAAGTGCAAATTGTTAAGATATAATGCTAGCTTTTTGGCTTCCTCAAATCCTTTTCTTCCTACTGTTGTAGATAGAACAACATGTGACCAAACATCAGAAAAAAGTTCTATATTAGATATTGCTTTTTCAAATGCATAATTACCCCTTAAGGCGTTATGGTATTCCTTGGTTCCATCTATGGAAATTTGGACAAACAGATTCTTTTGCATATATTTTTTAAGAAATAATGCAATTTTATTATCGAAGCCTCCATTGCTAGTAAGGCATACTCGCTTAAATGTATGAGAAGAATAATCGATGATAGCTCTAAAGTCTGGGTGCAATGTTGGTTCTCCTCCTGTAAGCGTTATTGTAGCTTCTGGATGGGCACAATGTATGCTGTCTGCAACTTTGCAGAAGGTAATATAATCCATGTTACCTTTTATAGAGGCAGAAACATTGGACCTAATGCAGAAATCACAATGATAGTTACATTTGTCTGTAAGGATGAAATAATAATTCATGCAAACTTAGCCTCCCCAATCTTGCTCACTCCATGATACTGGTTCTTTTACCGTCAATTTCTCCATGATTTTCATATTCTCAAGAAGCCAAAAGTTTAAAGACACTTGAGAATTTTTGCTCTGATTTAAAACTTCCTTGTTGTGAAGTTTTTTATTCGTTACTTTTTGTCTCATTCTATTATTTTTTTATTGTTCATTCAATTTTTCCTAATGTATTGTCGATAGGATTAAACTTTTGTATAAGAAACTCTTCCAATGACAATCTTTCCCAGATTGCATTATCAGGAACAGTCGTTACATATAAGAAAAATGGTTGAATACTCCAATTTCCTTTAAAAGTGCATATCGGGTTATTTGGCGTTCCTTTAGGTGGAAAATGACTATATAGTCTTTGCCCTAAATCTTTGGATTGACCAATATATAACAATTTGTTCTCTTCAGACATGACAAAATAAACGCCAGCATGCTTATTTCCAGGCCATTCATCTTTTTTATAGCCATATTCGTCCCCATTTGGAAAAAGCGCATACTTAGCTCCAATTTGAAAATGAGTATTATAGCGAGTATTATACTCATTTAGAGCTTCTTTAATATGAAAAATATTAATTCCATTCATATTTGTTTAAATTTTAGTCCAAAATTAAGCATAAAAATTTATATTAGAAAGAAAATCTATGAAAAATAAGATAGTTTAACGCTAGTATTGTAAATTTGTCCTAAAAACCTTCTGACTTTTACACTTCTATTGTAAAATCGGCTGCAAAATTACGAATTTTCTTTCAAAAACGTGCAAATTATCTGTAAAATAGCAATTTATCATAAAATTATGCAAAAGTAATGCCGTTATCATTTATTTTTCTTACTTTTGCAAAATAAAACAACAAACAACTTAATAATGAAAAATAAAGCATTTATCGGAGCTATTGCTGCCTCGCTCGTACCGGGACAGGCTACAATGGCACAAAACAAGGCTGTAAAGGCTACAGCCGACAGACCCAACATCATCTTCATCCTTGCCGATGATCTTGGATATGGTGACCTTTCCTGCTACGGCAGCAAGACTATCAAGACTCCAAACATTGATAAACTGGCTGCTACGGGTACGCGATTCAACCAGAGTTATGCCGGATCGGGTATCAGCTCGCCATCACGTTGCGCACTGATGACGGGTAAGAATACCGGCAATAGCCGTATCCGTGATAATATGTGTACTGCCGGAGGATTGACTGGTCTTAAAATTAACCCGAATGGCGATACGACAATCGTGCGCAGAACAAGTCTGCAACCACAAGACACAACCATCGCTACCGTATTGCACGCTGCCGGTTACAAAACCTGTCTTGTCAACAAATGGCATCTGGATGGTTATGATGCAAAATCATCACCTATCTACCGTGGATTTGACGAGTTCCATGGATGGTTGATCAGTACGGTTGAATCCAATTCACCTTACTATTATCCATATAACCGCTTCGATAACGACAAGCTCATCCACATCAAGGCAAATGAGCACGATAAGCACATCAAACACAATACGGATATTTCGACCGATGATGCCATCAATTTCATCAAGCGAAACAAGAAGAATCCGTTCTTCCTCTATCTGGCTTTTGATGCACCTCACGAACCCTATATCATCGACAACACCACATGGTATGATGATGAATCCTGGAGCATGAACGATAAGCGGTACGCTTCGCTCGTAACCCACATGGATACAGCAATAGGCAGACTGCTCACCTATCTGGAAAAGAACAACTTACGCGAGAATACGCTCGTCATCTTTGCTTCAGATAACGGTGCTGCTGTTCAGGCTCCATTGAAACTCTTCAACTGCAACGCAGGATTCCGCGGTCGCAAGGCACAGCTCTACGAAGGTGGTATCCGAGTACCATTCATCGTGAACCAGCCAGGAAAAGTACCGGTGCAGTCACTCAACAATATTATCTATTTCCCGGATGTAATGCCAACATTGGCAGCTCTTACGGGAGGCACTCAATATCTGCCCCAGAACATCAACGGCATGAATATCCTGCCTTTATTCTATGGTAAGCAGATTGATACAGACGACCGAGTTCTCTATTGGGAATTCCCAGGCAAGCAGCGTGCTGCCCGCCACGGTGACTGGAAGGCTGTTACCATCAAGCCTAACAAGCCTCTGGAACTCTACAATCTGCGTGAAGACCCAGAAGAGAAACATGATCTCGCCAAGAAGTATCCGGAAATGGTTATCGGTTTCGACAAGGTGATGAAGGAAATGCGAACTCCATCAGAAAACTGGCCAATACCGGAAGATGCGGAAAGTGGGAAAAAATAAAATACAACTGAAATATGAATTTATCTTAGTAAGATAAAAACGCGCAATACGATGTAACCGTTCGTGCCTTGGAATGGCAAAAAGTTGCCCTTACTGGAGCAATATTTTGCCATCCCAAGGCACATTTCATTACGTCGGGATGTAGATGATTAAACAACTGGAAGAACAAGTAGTTTGACCGCCAAATTGCCTTTTACTCTTCACTCTTCACAAAAGTAAGGTATTAATCTGAATATTAGCACGTTAAGCGCGTGAAGAGTTGACCTTCACTCTTCACCACTCTTCACCCACTCTTCACATTTGGTAGGAAACTGGCTCCTTTTTATATTTAGCTTCGGCTTCCTTGAAGGCTTGTCCTCAGCATCTATTATGGCTAGTCTTTGCCTTCTATTAAGACAAGAACTAGGCTTCTATTAAGCTTGGGTTAAGCCTTATTTGTCTTTGGAATAAGTTTTACTTGAGCATGATTTAAGCCTTAGATAAAGTTTACGTGAGGCTTAGATAAAGTTTACTTAAGCCCTTGTTAAAGTTTACTTGGGCTTTATTCCGATTCCAATATTTATGAAAGCCTCCTTCCAAGCAGCCGAAATTCTGTTTGGGTGAAGAGTGGTGAAGAGTGGTGAAGAGTGCAGCCAACTCTTCACACGCTTAACTCGCTAGTATTCACTGAAATACATCACTTTTGTGAAGAGTGAAGAGTAAAACGTAATTTACGTTTGAACAAACGATAAGAAGTTCTGTGAAATATAAAAGGAAAAGAAATGCATAAAGATAAATGCAACTGAAAACAAGAGGGTGTGTCAAGGACTTTGACACACCCTCTTTTAATTTATATTAAAATTACTAAACTACATTATTGGATTATAACCTTCTTGGTCTTACCATCGCTTGTTTTCACGATATTCAAGCCCTTCTGCAACTTTTCTAACTTTCGACCACTTGCGTCGAAGTACAGTACTTTATTGTCTGCATCAACTGTCACATCCTTGATGCCTGTTGTAGAAGTGATGATGATGCCTCCACGGCTAGCATCATATCGCCAAGTATAGCCATCAGGCAAGATAATCTGAATCTTCTTGATGTCCTCGGCTGTCAAAACATAATCACTTCCACCCAAGATAATTGGAGTATCAAGAACGATGTCCGTAATATTGATATGAATGCGAATGATAATGTTCAACTTGCCGATAATATAAATTCTACCGCTTGCACCATTGTAGATGTAATCGTAGGCATAGCCATCGCCACCAAGGTAAAGGGTTCCACCATTATAGATAGTACCATTGCCACTTGTGCCAAATGTTCCGCCTGTAATAGTTGTCGTACCACCCTTGCCATTCCAATAGACATAATCACCGATGCCAGAGCCACCTCCGATGAATGTACCACCAGAAATAATGGTCTTACCACCGTTGTAGTAGCCGCCAGAAACTGTACCACCGAAGATAGTCGTAGTACCAAAAGAGTAAGTATAACCACCATAATTGGTACCACTGATGTTTCCACCATAGATATACAATATTCCATCATTATGGAAACCATATTCTCCACCACTAATTGTACCTTCACTATATTCAAAGACACCACCATCTTCAATATAGAAAAACTCCTGTGTAATGTCTGTGCCCAAACCATTACCACCTTTCCAGATTACACGACCACCAGGAAGAACACGGACAAGGCGAATGAGGCGAACAATGTTAATATTGACGTCAATGACGAGAGTACCCTCAACATAAATATAACCAGACCCAGTATTTGACAAATTGAGATTTGTCAAAGTCAAGGTTGTATATTTCTTAATGGTAAAACTACCTGAACCTTTGAGAACAAAGTCTTTATTGGTTCCATCACCTTTGGCACCATTAATAAACCATTGCAAATCATCGTCTGGGCTTCCACTTCCCATACTTACAGGGTCATTAATCACACAACCACCAGAAGGTAAATCTATGTTTTTAGGGTCTTCTTCTGTTCCTTTTTCATTGTCATTTCCACCACCATTAATCCAGTTTTGCAAATCATCTTCATCATATACTTTCTTACGAATAGAGACTGTCTTTGCCTTTTCGTTATAGTAAATCTCACGGTCATCTGGGATATTAATGAACTGGTAGTACTTATATTCAGATGGAGCTACATTTGACATAAATGCTTTTTCAAGAGTAAAATTACTCCAATCGCCATCAATTGTCAGGGTATTGGTTGTAGTTGTCTTATACACAAAAGTTCGTAATATAGCATCAGCCAACAAATAAACTGTCAAAGGAGCAAAACGAGACATCATCAGTGCTTCACGAACCTCTATCTGATTTTTACCACCCACAAAGTTACCTGTAGAGAAAGCATCTTGTGAACCTAACGAAACGCAAGTACCCTTAGCATCGGTACATTTTATCATAGATTTATCATCTGTATAAAGCCATTGGCATTCTACAACGGTATTTGAACCAACAACTGTTGCACCATTTTTAACAGCAACTACTTTAGCCAATATTGCAGAAGAATTACTTTCGATGTTTCCTCCCAAAATATTCACAGTACCATAATAATCACTATTTACTGCTCCAGTTACTGCCGTTTTTGCAGAGAAGAAATTACCAGACTTATAAGTAAGTGAACCTCCATTTTGAATATTTATCAAGCCAACATTACTATTTGGGGTCTGATTCTTAAACACGACATTATTACCAATCGTCAAGTTTCCACCCAAAGATATGAAATAATCATCCGCAAGCCATGTTCCAGTCGTAATGCAATTAAAAGAGATATTCTCAAATGTCAAACTTGAAGACTTGCTTAACCCAAAGACTGCATGCCCAAACACATAAGTATTAGAAAATCCAATTGGGCCACCTGTTATAAGGGCATGACATTTTTCTGGAACAGTGATGTATTTACCAATAGTAATACCAGCTGCAGCAATTTCTACAGTTTCTGGATTTGCCTCAGTTGCCGTACCTTTTGCAGCAATTGCATTAAGTCTAGCTTGTAAATCATCAGCAGTCTTTATAACTCCTTCTCCTTTTTTGCGAACTTTAGCTTGATTGTTTTCAAGATAAATCTCGTAATCTTCATCATACTTATTTGAACCTAGATAAACACGATACTTCATTTTACTCACATCTGTAGATGTAAGAGTATAAAGCCCCATTCCTTCTGCGAGAACAACATCTGTATTTACTGATGTATTATAATCTTCAAATATAAGTTGCCCATATTTTACAGAAGAGGATATAAGAACATGATTTCTCTTAGAACCTTTTACATAATTATGAATTTCCCTTATTTGCGCATGATTAGCATCATAATAAATTTTCGCACCTAAAGCACTGCTGTTTATATAAAAAACATAAGCACCACCTTCATACACATATAATTTATCCAAAGAATTAGAACAATCAACACCACCATCTATCCTACCAGATAGCATATTGATACTATTTGAAGATGAAGTGCTAGTGGTTCTAATTAGAGCAGGATAAATACTATGATTACCATCAGAAGTTTTATAATAATTTAGTTTACCGCCTGTTAAATTAAAAATTCCATTATCAATTTTAACTAGAGCATTTGTTGATTCACTGCTAGTACTCAAAGTTCTTGGTTGCATAATAGCATCTGTTGACCAAGAAACAGTAGAATTGTTAGATATTAACAATAAAAAATCTTTGAACGTACTAGCTGCTGTCAATGTACCATTGATAAAGCGGTAAGTCTTACCTGTACTAATCTCCAAAGTCTTGGTACGTGTAGTTGCTGTAAACTGTGAGAGGTCAACCTCAATCACATCACTTGCACGTGTCAAAGTAGAGGCAGACTTGGTAATAAACTCCTGTAAGTCATCACTTTTTTCTGCTGCCATCACGACATTAGGAAGCCACACCATTAGCAACGCCAATAGCATACTTCGCCATAAATTAGTAAAACTATTCATAAAATAAAGTCAATAAAAAAGGCGGAACCGTTCGTGGCTTGTCTCAACACGGCTACCGCCAAGTGGCCTTACACAACACTAGCACAGAACGGCTCACGCCTAAAGAGGCATGAACCTTACACTGCTGCTTTTCCTCGTTGTGTGAATATTGGCGATATTCTGTTGAGAAGAACAAGAGCTAAAAGCTCAATATTTTAAATATCTTATTTCAAGTCAAAAACGAAACACCTTTTGGGTTAATAATAAATTATCAAAGGCTAGGCTCTGAGAGCCGACACCCAACTCTTACTAAGTATTCCGTCGCTATTTCTGTCTGTTTCTTAAATCTATAATTTTATTGTTAAACATCAAATTGACTAACACTATCGACAAAGATAATCAAAATCCTAGACAACACCAAATTTTCACTCAAAAAATTAGCACAAATAATAGTAGCTAGTTACTTTAACTTCACCTTATACATATCGTATAAACACATCAACTTACCTGTCAAACAAGCTTACTACCACATAAGCGCAAATCTATACAATTTCGTCAAACTATTTTCATCCATCAAAAAATCTAGTAAACCTATGGTTAGAATTCCATTCTCATCTTTCCATGGTTTGATGTCAGCTTTCACCACAATAATCTTCAAGAATGAATCCAAAGTCAACCTCTAGTTATTTGCGCTACTATTTACCATCTTTATCTACAAAACGCTGTTACATAGACATCTGCATTATAAATTCTCAACATCAGTATCTCTTCATAACGAGGAACGAACTCTACCTCGTCCAAAAGAATATAATACAAATCGCTATCCATCATCCTAACCTTAATGTTCTTGTAAAGCACAAGAGGAGCACGCAATTCTACATTTTCAATATCATCCAGTGCTATCCGAATAATATGATTATCCTCAACACCTGTCGCTATCAAGTGCTGCCGAAAGATGGTAAAAAAGCAAATACGATTTGCCAATACGCCTAATACCTGTTATTATTATTAACAACCCATTTTATTTTCCATCTATGAGTTGCTATAAATAGAAGTTTCTTTTTATCAGCATTTTCTATCTTTACAAAGATTTTTGGTAATATTGCCACTTTTTCTTCACAAAACGTTAGTCTTATTTATTCAAGTTTCGCATGTAAGTTCCACACGCCCTGAAAGATAGGGTGTGCTGCTTCTGTAGCTTTTGGGCCTTCAGCCCTTTCTTGAACTTGAAACGGTAAGAAGTTCTGTGAAATATAAAAGGAAAAGAAAAGCATAAAGATAAATACATCTGACAAAAAATCCTGAGCAACTATCTGCTGCCCAGGATTTAATCATTTATTTATACCTATAATTTCTTAGCCTTGATAACAAAGCTGAAACTTCTGTCTTGATAGTGCATGCGATACTTCTTCATTGGCTTTGCACCCCAGCTGTCGATACAGCCTAAACCATACTGACGCTGCTGAATATGCAACTGCACCAGACCTTTTTCTACCAGGTCACCACTGTGCTGCCCCCAGGCATGATTTTTCTCGATGCCTGCATCCAGATCCTCTACCAGGTAAGGGATGGCACTGCACTCCATAGGAGCATAGCCCTCGAAGGTGATTCCCTTACCGGTGGTTGGGTTGAAGATAGAGAAGTAACGGATGTCGGTATGGTTGCCGCTCTCCTGTGGACGAATGTAAGGATAATACTCACCCTTTACAGTGGCCTCATACTTTCCGATGAAAGCAGAAGAGTGACGGTCGATGTAGTTCTCCTCAGGACCTCTACCGTAGTACTCCAACTTAGAGAAGGCTGCTGGCATCTGCAACTGCATACCATAACGGAACAAGTCGGCCACCTTAGCTTCCTTATCTGTTGTCATCTTCTCAGTAACAGCTACTTCACCCTCAGAATTGATGCGGTAACGGAGTTCCAGTTGTGCCTTAACCTCAGGCATATCGAAGATTGCAGTAAGAACCACACTATCCTGGCTCTCACTCTTATCGAATGACTTCAGAGTCATCTGAGGGTTCTTCCATACTCTCATCTCCTTCTGCAAGGATGCGCCATAGTCATTATCGGTAGGAGCACGCCAGAACTCTGGAGTCATGCTCTCACGGAACTTCAACATTGGTTCACCATCTACATCGAGATAATCAATCATACCGGTCAACTTACCTACAGTAACTGTCATGCGTTTGGCTGTAACCTTTACATAGGAATTGGTTTCTTCTACCTCCAGGTTGCTGGCGGTCTGAACCTTAGCCTTGCCTTTCTTGGCAGGAGCTGCTTCAGCGATAGGTGTATCAACATTGTCAAACTCATAACCGTTGATGACAAACTGCTGGCGGGCCATCACCTGTCCCTTGTCAACCAAAGGTTCTGAGCCATCGCTTGCAAAGGCGAAGTTAACGGTAATCTCCTCCTTGGCATGTTCTGCTTCTGCCTTGGCAATAGCCTCCTTCAAAGCATCACTCTTCACCAACTTGGTGGTCTGAGGAGCGATTCCCTTGGTTCCTGGAATCTCTACTGTAGACAGGAGAACGCCGTTGGCATAGACAGCTGCAGTAAGTTTCAAGTCGTCAATGTTCTTGAAGAAATGCTCATTGTAGACATTGAAAGCACCATTGGCTGCATCCAGATCCTTGATCCATACATTCTGGAGATAGTACTGAACCTCATAAGCATGAGGATTCAAGCGACGGTCTGGAGAAATGATACCGTTACAGTTGAAGTTGTAGTCGCTGGCAGGATAACGTCCATAGTCACCACCATAGGTAAAGATTTCCTTGCCGGTGATAGGGCTCTTGTCACGAACACCCTGGTCTACGAAGTCCCAGATATAACCACCCTGATACTTAGGATACTTGCGGATCAGATCCCAGTACTCCTTGAATCCACCCATAGAGTTACCCATGGCGTGGGCATACTCACACTGGATATATGGCTTGATGCCATTGCTCTTGCAGTAGCTTTCGCTCTCCTCGTAACCGATGTACATAGGACAGTGGATATCAGTCTTGCTGTCATATCCGCCACGCTCATACTGCACAGGGCGGGTCTTGTCGTAAGCCTTGACCCAATCGTAAGCTTTTTCGAAGTTGACGCCATAACCAGACTCATTACCCAAGCTCCATACGATGATGGAAGGATGATTGATGAGCGGTTTTACATTACCCTCGTTGCGCTCGATATGAGGCACGATATACTCAGGGAACTTAGCGAGAGACTTCTCATCATATCCCATACCATGAGATTCCAGGTTTGCCTCGGCAGTGATATACAATCCGTATTCATCGCAGAGGTCGTACCAGCGAGGATCATCAGGATAATGACATGTACGGACAGCGTTGATGTTGAGCTGCTTCATTATCTTGATGTCCTGAATCATGCGCTCTACGCTCACTACATATCCACCATCAGGATCAATCTCATGACGGTCGGCACCCTTGACCAGTATAGGCTGGCCATTCACCAGGAGCTGGGCATTCTTGATTTCCACATTGCGGAAACCTACCTTCTGAGGAATCACCTCAGATACGCCCTGCTTATTCTTCAAGGTGATGAATACCTTATACAAATTAGGAGTCTCTGCAGTCCAAGGCTTTACATTCGGCACCTTGATAGTACCCTTAGCACCTGTTGCCTGAGCTATCTGCTTGCCATCCTTGTCACACAAGGTGATGGAAACATCGCTCTTGCCTCCCTGAAGAGAGATCTGATAATCCAGGACACCATCCTTGAAGTTATTCTCCAGACCGGCATTCAGGCGGACATCAGCTGCATGAAGCTTAGGACGTGCATAGAGATACACCTCACGGGCAATACCCGTGAATCGCCAGTAGTCCTGGTCTTCAAAATAAGAACCATCGCACCAGCGCATCACCTGCATGGCAATAAGGTTCTTACCAGGCTTGAGATACTTGGAGATATTAAACTCGGCAGCCACCTTGCTGTCCTCGCTATATCCCACGTACTTGCCGTTCACCCAGAGAGTCAGGTTACTGGTGGCTGAACCTACATGGAAATAAACATCCTTGCCCTTCCAGTCTGCTGGAAGTTCGAAGGTGCGGCGATAAGAGCCGGTGTAGTTGTTGAGTTCGCTGATGTAAGGAGGATTTGGATCAAACTGAGTAGCCCATGCATAACCGATGTTCTTATAGGTACGGTCGCCATAGCCATTGAATTCGAACAATCCCGGTACAGGGAAGTCCTTCCACTGCGAATCATCATACTTGACAGCAAAGAAGTTGGCAGGACGCTTGTTGTGATCCTTCACGAAGTTGAACTTCCACATACCTTCCATGGAAAGGTAGTTGGCCGACTTCTTCTTGTCAAAGTTCTGTGCCTTATCAAGGTTCTCGTAAGCAAAGAAAGAAGCACGACGAGACTCCCTGTTTTGCTGATTGATATTCACGTTCTGCCAGCGCGACTCGCTCTGAGCCGCTACGCCGCTGCTGATAGAAAGCATGGCAAGGCAAAGTGATACATTTGCGATGGTTCTGATTTTCATGATTTATTATCCGATATTAATGGAAATACTGAGTTCCAGCTACGCCGGTAAACTTCTTCTGGTTGTCCTTGCGCATTTCGAGAGTAAGGTTGCTCCACCATGATGGCCAACCGCCTACGATATTGCACAGATAAACGAACTTGACAGGATGTAAGCCCTTAGCCAATGCTACAGAGTTGTCTGAGTTGGTACCAGCCTTCACTGCACCCTCGTTGTTGATGACGAGCTTGTTGTCAATCCAAACCTGCTCCATACGGGAAGAAAAATAGTAAACTCCATCCTCAGGAATATTGATGTAACCCTCTGCAATGGCTGCATAATTATTGGCACCACGCAAAGTAGCAGCATCATCAGGCTGACTTACCTTCATCTTGTTAAGATTCTCTACAGTACCGCAGTCCTGCCACTCAGCATCAGCCAATTCCAGCTGATTAACCTTCAGATAGTTACCCTTCATACGGCGCAACTGCAAACCAGCCTTTGCATCGTTGAGTTTCACTGCAGGAGCATAGGTCTGCTTTTCTACATCAATGGTTCTCACCTTGCTCATCTTGCCAGAAGGCAAAACAGTAGCAATCTTGATAGTAGTATTGCCGCTGACCTTGATAGGCTCTGTATAGACTGCAGAAGATGGAGTTGGAATAGAACCGTCCAAGGTATAAACCATCTTCATAGGACGTGATGTCTGGAATGTAACTACAGTATCCTTGGTAATCACAACCTTGTCACAAGAACCGTATGGCTGCTCTGGCAATGGGATATGATAACGTACATGACGCTCATCCAGGCGGACACTGTTGGCATCTACACGACGTGCGAAGTCTGTGAAGTTCTTCTTCTTGGCTGGAGACCATGCAATCTCAGCAAGAGCCAGAGAACGAGGATACATCTGATACTCCATCTTGGCATTGGTGTACATATACTCAGACCAGTTGTTGCACTGAACACCGAGAATATGCTTCTCCAAGCCCAATGACTTGATGGTATCTGGCACAGGCTCATAATTATAGGTTCTTGAAAGATAAGCTGGAGCACTAGGAATAGTAACTGGCTCTATCTTATAATCACCCTGATAATGGTCGAGGTACAAACCGCCGCTACCTGGAGTCATGATGACATCATGCTTCTGGAGAGCTGCAGAAATACCACCTGATGTTCCGCGCCAAGACATGACTGTAGCATCAGGGCTCAAGCCACCTTCCAGGATTTCATCCCATCCGATGATCTTTCTGTCGTACTTAGCCAGCATCTTCTCCATGCGCTTGATGACGTAGCTCTGCAATCTTTCCTCTGCAGAGTGCTTACCATCAGCCTGCAAGCCTTCTGCCTCGATACGCTTCTGGCAGGTAGGACAATTCTTCCAGCTGGTCTTTGGACACTCGTCACCACCAATGTGGAAATACTTGCCAGGGAAGAGAGGCACCACTTCGCGAACAACATCCTCCAGGAAGTTGAACATATCTTCCTTGCCAGGACACATCACGATATCCTCAACACCCCATACCATTCTAGGAGTCCACTGCTCGCCCTTGCAAGAGAGATAAGGATAAGCAGCAATGGCTGCCATCATGTGGCCAGGAAGGTCGATTTCAGGAATCACGGTAATGTAGCGCTTAGCTGCATAAGCTACGATGTCCTTGATTTCATCCTGTGTATAGAAACCGCCATAGGTAGAGCCGTCACCCTGAAGGCGATAGCCACCGATAGAGGTCAACTTAGGATATTTCTTGATTTCGATACGCCAGCCCTGATCCTCGGTCAGGTGAAAGTGCATGGTGTTCACCTTGAACATAGACATCAGGTCGAGCTGCTTCTTTACGTTCTCTACAGTGATGAAGTGACGGCATGGATCAAGATGGAATCCGCGATAACCGAAACGTGGAGCATCCTGGATGTCACAGCACTGAGCCACCCACTTGACACCATTCACCTTGGTAGCACTCTCTATCTGTGCAGGCAACAGCTGCATGAAGCTCTGCATACCATAGAAAGCACCCTTACCGGTCTTAGCCTTGATGACTACACCCTTGGAAGTAACGGTGAGGCGGTAGCCCTCTTCTGCCATCTTGAGGGATGGAGAAATCTGGATAGAGATATTGCCCTTCTTGCCACCAACGGTTACATTGTAGCCGGTAGAAGCCTTCAGCTTGTCTGCCATGTATTGAGCGATATTCTTACCGTCTGCGGTCTGGTAAGAAATCACCACCTTCTGTGGCAAAACAAACTCACCCTTCTGGATCTGGGTCTTGACAGGAACAGGAATAATGTTAATATCAGCTGCTGCTGACGATGTTGGGAAAGCTCCCAACATCGCAGCGCAAGCCATCAAAGAACCTAAAAGTTGATTGATTTTTTTCATTTATATTAAATAATATTATTAGATATAGAAATTAGAGAGGCTTATACTCTACGAATGCCTCCATAGCCTCGTAGCAAGCCAAGCCCAACTGGTCGTAAAGGGAAGCTGTAGCGCGGTTGCGGTCTTCAGCTCTCTGCCAGAACAGACGCTCGTCATTACCCAAGAAAGGAGCACTCTCCATCTGAGACTGATGCTTGAGGATAGAGTTACGCTTAGCTCTCAACTCTTCTGGGCTCAAAGGAACACACATTTCGATGTTCTCAATCTCCCACTCTGCCCATGCACCACGGTACATCCAGATGCGGCAGTCCTTCAACCACTCTGCACCTGCCTTCTTCTCCTCGTCGATAGCGGCAAGAACGGCATCAGTACACTTCTTGTGAGTTCCGTGAGGGTCAGCAAGGTCACCTGCTACGTAAATCTGATGAGGTTTAACCTCCTGCAACAAAGCTCTAACTATCTCAACGTCCTTCTCTGTCATAGGCAACTTCTCAATCTTTCCACTCTCATAGAATGGCAAATCAAGGAAGTGAACGTGATCGAGAGGAATCTCATTATAGGTACAAGCTGTACGAGCCTCACCACGGCGAATCAAGCCCTTGATGGTCAGGATGTCTCTTGTATCGAAGTCGCTCTCCTTCTTCTTGGCGAAGAATGTCTTGATCTCCTTATACTTGTCAGAGATTACGCTGTCCTTAGAATCAGCGAAGAGCTGGTTGAAACCGTTGATGAAGTGCATGAATCTTGTTACTTCCTCATCACCTACTGCGATATTACCTGATGTCTCGTAAGCTACATGTACGTCATGCTTCTGCTGAACCAGACGACGGATTGTACCGCCCATAGAGATTACGTCATCATCTGGGTGAGGTGAGAATACGATGACACGCTTTGGATATGGCTTAGAACGCTCTGGACGATAGGTATCGTCTGCGTTTGGCTTACCGCCTGGCCAGCCTGTAATTGTATGCTGCAAATCGTTGAAGATCTTGATGTTTGCATTATAAGCAGAACCATAGAGAGCCAGGAGTTCGCTCAAACCATTCTCGTTATAATCCTTATTGGTTAACTTCAGAATAGGCTTACCAATCTTCTGGCAGAGCCATACCAATGCAGAGCGAACCAACTTATCTGTCCACTGGCAAGAAGTTACGAGCCAAGGATGCTCGATACGAGTAAGGTGAGCTGCTGCGCTCAGGTCGAGAACTACATGAGCATCAGGATGTGTCTGAAGGAACGATGCAGGCAATGTATCAGTAATAGAGTTCTCTACTACCTTCTGCATGATTTCTGCCTTTTCCTCGCCCCAAGCTGTAAGATAAACAGTCTTGGCAGAAAGAAGGGTGGCAATACCCATGGTAAGTGAACATGGAGGAATGGTTTCCTTGGTCTGCTCGCTAGCTTCCATCTCCTCACGTGATGTGTTGCCAATCAAGATAAGGCGGGTAACTGACTGGATACCAGAACCTGGCTCATTGGCTGCGATGTTACCAGAACGGCCGATACCGATAAGAGCTACGTCAAGACCTCCGAAGGTCTTGATGCGCTGCTCATAAAGACGGCAGCAATCCTGTACTGCATCTTGAGCCACGAAACCATCAAGAGAGAAAATGTTCTGCTCCTGAACGTCTACGTGACTGAGGAAACGCTCCTTCAACTGGTTGATGGTACGGAGAGAACTCTCCTGCTGGAGAGGGTAATACTCATAAGCACTGAATACCACAACATTGCGGAAACTCAATGTCTTCTCTTCATAGCGGCGGATGAGTTCTTCATAAACTGCATTGAGTGAAGAACCGGTACCGAGTGCCATTACATAGAACTTGCCATCGTGCTGAGCAGCCTTGATACCTGCTGCAATACCATCAGCTACATGGCTGGCACCTTCTGCCATAGAAGCAAAGATGTCTGTACGAATCTTCTCCATTCTAGAGATTTCTGAGTATTCTACTGTCGTCTTAGGCTTGTAGAATTCAACTGGTACTTTGTTGAGTACAATTTGTGAACTAAGATTAAGTCTCATAACATTATATGTTTTATGTTTATGTATATTTTAGATTATTTTCTGAAAAAGATAGGATTTACAAATCCCAAGCCAAAGCTGATGAGCCTAAGATGGCAGCCTTGGCACCATCCAAACCACTCATCAGGAACTTAGCCTTACCTTTATATAATGAAAGAACATGCTCATTATAAGCTTCTTCTATAGGACGGAAAAGAATTACGCCAGCCTGGGCCAAACCACCGAAGAAGATGAATGCTTCTGGACTCAGGAAGGTTGAGATATTGGCACATGCTATACCGATTCTTCTACCTGTCTGGCGGAATACTTCCTGGGCCATCGCATCACCTGCCATTGCTGCCTTATATACATCATAAGAGGTAATCTCGGCGGTTGGAATCTCGCGGAGAGATGTTGGCTCTGCTGATTCTTCCAACATTGCTACGGTAGTACGTACAACACCAGTGGCCGAGCAATAGGTCTCCAAACAACCCTTTCTGCCACAACCACATGGTCTGCCATCTGGCTCTACTACCATGTGACCCAACTCGCCGGCAAAACCATCGCAACCATAAATCAACTGACCGTTGGCAACAATACCAGAACCAACACCAGTTCCCAGGGTTAACTCAACAAAGTTGTCCATACCTACTGCAACGCCATATTTCATTTCGCCCATAGCTGCTGCGTTGGCATCGTTAGTAATAGCTACAGGTATTCCAAGTTTCTCGGCAAACATATCTGCCAGAGGAACAATACCCTTTGCCCACACTAGGTTAGCTGCATGCTCGATAGTTCCCTTGTAGTAATTTCCACAAGGCGCACCGATACCCATGGCATGAATCTTCTCAATGCCACCTACCTGGTCTACGATTTGCATCACTGCCTTCACACATTCATCTACGTAAGCTTCCACCTCCTGGAATGCCTGAGTCTTGATAGATGTAGTAGCGATAATCTCGCCATTTCTATCAACGATTCCAAACACAGAATTGGTTCCACCCAAATCCAGGCCAATCACTAAAGACTTTTCTCCTTGTCCCATACACCTTTTGTATTATAGGTTATAATTGATAATATAACAAAAAAATGTTACCGTTAGTTATTTTTAAATTAGTTTATTAATAAACGCTTCGTTATTAAAATTTTTTATTTTGCAAAATTAATAGAATTATTCAATACTGCAAGTTTTTTATGGTTAATATTTCTAAAAAGAAAGCATTTTTATACTTTCGCACTTTACAAGAAGCTATTAAGTGTAGTTTTACCACACTAAATCAGTTAGTTAGATAAATCAAAGAGATAAAAAACTGAAATTTGAATTTTCACTTTCCGTCCCATTATATATATAATAAGGTATATGATAAAACTATACCCGAAGAAATGAGGAAAAACAAAAAAAATAGCGGCATTTAGGTTTTATTAACTATAAAAATATTGCATGTATTTTTAAAAGGATTATCTTTGCAAATAAAATTTCTTAGTTATGAAATCGGACATAATAAAATACATTAGGAAGTTAAACCAAAAACCTTCCGCCCAGAGCCGACTTTTGGCACAATTTATCTCGCATGGTGCCTCCACCATACCTGAGATAGCTAAGGCTGTAGGAGTTAGTCTCCCAACAGCTACAAGTGCCTTAAACGAACTCATCAAAGCGGGCATCGTCAAGGAAATTGGCAAGAAAGACAATTCCCCTGGCCGCATTCCGATGGTATATGATCTAATACCTACTGCAGGTTACTTCGTAGGAGTCAATCCAGAAATGGACTGTCTGGCACTAGCTGCAAGTGACTTTAGCGGCAACCTAATAACAGAAAAAGTAAGAGTTCCATACGAATATGAGAATACGCCGGAGAGTCTGGAAAGACTTGGCGAAATCATCAACGAATTCATTGCAACTCTTCCTTTAGCCAAAGAAGAAATTTTACAGGTATGTGTAAACCTGGCGGAACGCGTCAATCCTTTCGAAGGAAGAGCCTACAACATGTTCACCTTCCTGAAAGAATCGCTAACCGATAAGCTCACAGAACTCATTCAGCTGCCAGTCTGCATTGAGAACGACTCAAGAAGCATGGCTTTCGCTGAATATTGCAAGGGATGCTGCAAGGGAGTAAAAGATGTCATCTTCGTCAACGTATGCTGGGGATTGGGCATCGGAATCATCATCAATGGTCAACTCTTCTACGGAAAATCCGGTTACTCCGGTGAGTTTGGCCACATGACTGCCTACAACAACAACATCATCTGCCACTGCGGAAAGATTGGTTGTATTGAAACTGAAGTTTCGGGCAGAGCATTGAAAAGAAAATTGACAGAAAAGATATTAGAAGGTAAAACTTCTATCCTATCTGACAAGGTACTCAATAAAAAAGAAGAGCTCTCGCTTCAAGATATACTTGATGCGATAGCAAAAGAAGACGTGCTTAGCCTGGCTACCCTGCAACATATTGCAGACGAACTGGGCAAGCAATTAGCAGGAATCATCAATATCTTTAACCCGGAAATGCTGGTCATCGGAGGAGAAATGTCTGTTACTGGCGACTATCTGACGCTACCGGTTAACATGGGTATAAAAAAACATTCGCTCAACATCATGAACGAGGATTCACAGATTGTGACCTCTGAACTGAAAGATCTGGCAGGTGTCATGGGAGCCTGTCTGATGGCAAGACACAGACTACTGAGCGAAGAAAGAAAATAAATAATCTAGCTTATTAGACAAAACCAAAAGCATTAAAGATTTTACTAACTAACTTTTTATCAACTATTCATTTGACTGGAGTTGGGAGCAGCCGGTAAAACGGCTACTCCACAATTCAAAAACCAAATAGGCGGTGACAGGTTCATCTAAACCAACTGCCAAAAGAATAAGATAAAAACAAAGTTTATACGAGAAGAAATAATAACTAACATAAAAAATTACAAACCTATGAACAAAAGAGCAAATTTGTATTTTGCAGCGCTATTGGGTGCCATGTCACCACTGAGCACTGTTACTGCATTGGCAGCTCAGAGCAATTCGGTTATTGCTAATGCTACCCAGCAGCAAAACTCATGTACAGGTACTGTAAAGGATTCTTTCGGAGAACCTGTAATTGGTGCTACCATCAGAATTGAAGGTAAAACTGGTGGAACTATTACTGACCTTGACGGTAACTTTAGCCTTGCAAATGTAGCTAAGGGTGCCAAAATCACAATCACTTATGTAGGTTACAAACCACAGACTCTTACTTGGAACGGTACTGCTTTGAACGTTACCATGGAAGATGATTCCAACATGCTAGAAGAGACCGTAGTCATCGGTTACGGTAC
>ULRP01056604.1_pt1 | contig 26343 bp, 19 predicted proteins | sample 1955521 | NCBI WGS metagenome assembly ULRP01 (sample SAMEA4835685, study PRJEB28245) | human gut metagenome | biome: gut microbiome; material: fecal sample | place: Denmark | collected 2008
CACTGCGCCTTGACCTCTGGAGTAATCGCCTGCTTCATATCCACTGGCTCGCCTACTGGCTCGTAGTGAAGCTTGGTTTCGTTCCACTCCTGAATCTTAGCCACTGCCTTGCTTGCCCAGCAATGAGAACCGTACCAGCCGAGGAGGTGGTTCTTGACGTCCTTATTGGCAAGCTCGGAGAGGAGAACCTCCATCTCGTGATAAAGACCGGCATTGTAGGTTGGAGCACCCACGATGAGACCCTTGTAACGGAAAATGTCGCGCAGGATGTAACTATGGTGAGTCTTCGAGATATTATACATCACGATGTTCTTCACGCCTGCCTTGCTTGCTGCACGGGCGATGATTTCAGCCATGCGCTCGGTATTGCCGTACATGGTGCCGTAGCAGATAACGAGGCCTGGCTCCGTCTCGTACTTCGACATCTTATCATACATACCGATTACCTTCTCGATATGCTCGTGCCAAACAGGACCATGGGTAGAGCAGATGTAGTCCAGCTCCACGCCAGCCAACTTCTTCAATGCATTCTGCACAGGAACGCCATACTTGCCCACGATATTTGAGTAGTAGCGAACCATCTCCAGCCAGAAAGTCTCGCAGTTGATTTCCGTATCGATGATTCCGCCGTTCAGCGCGCCGAAACAGCCGAACGCATCGCCCGAGAAGAGCACCTTGTTCTTCGCATCCAAAGTAACCATAGTCTCTGGCCAGTGAACCATCGGGATGAGGACGAAGCTCAGTTCATGATTTCCGAGCGAGAGGGTTTCACCATTCTTCACCTCTACCACATCGTCGGTAACGCCATAGAAGCCTTCCAGCATACCGAGAGTTTTCTTGTTGCCCACGATCTTAATATTAGGATAATATTTCTTGATGAGGGCGATAGAGCCACTGTGGTCAGGTTCCATGTGGTTGATGATGAGGTAATCGATTTCGCGGTCGCCAATCACCTCGTGGATATTCTCGAGGAACTGGGTGAAGAAATCCACCTCTACAGTATCTACCAGTGCCACCTTCTCATCGTCGATGATATAAGAGTTGTAGCTCACTCCGTTAGGCAGAGGCCAGAGGCCCTCAAAACGATGCTTGTTGCGGTCGTTTACGCCTACATAATAAATTTTGTTTGTAATCTCAATCATAATATTTGTTTTTTTACCTTTTTACTTTTTTACCTTTTTACCTTTTTACACCGCTCTCCGAATTCCTTGGAAACATAGTTGTAGATGTCCTTGCAGCATTCGGCAGAGAACTCCTGGGCACTCTTCAGCAAACTGTCCCATTGCGCCTCGGTCAAACCGTGGTCGATGTCCTCGCGAGTGATTCCATCCTTGATCAATCCGAATACGAAACCGGCATTGAAGTTGTCGCCAGCACCGATGGTGCTCACCGTCTTCATCTTCTCCGAAGGATAACTCTTGGCAAATCCGTTCTCCGCTCTCACCTCCACCGGGTCGGCACCCTGGGTACAGATGAACTTCTTGCAGTAGAAGCTGATTTCGGCATTATACACCTTGTCTGCCTCCGGTTTTTTATAGAGGATTCCGAAGTCTTCATGACTGCCGCGCACGAAATCCGCCATCTCTAAATTCTCTATCAGATTAGGCGTAATCTTCATGATTTCGTTCTGATGAGAAGCACGGAAATTCACGTCGTAATAGAGGATGGCTCCACGACTCTTGGCGTATTCCAGGAAGCCAGCCACCTGAGGACGAACCACAGGATTCAGGGCGAAGAACGAACCGAAGAGTACGATGTCGCCAGCATTGATTTCGGGAGTAGCAAACTCCAGCTGGTCGTGTGGATGATCCTTGTAGAAGATGTAGTCAGCATTGTTGTTCTCATCGAGGAAAGCTAATGAGAGAGGCGATTTCGAATCAGGGAAGATGCTCACATTGTCAGCATTCACCCCATTCTCCCTCAAAAACTCGATGACATACTCGCCGATACGGTCGTTGCCTGCCTCGCTGATAAACGAAGTATTCACGCCCGCACGCCCCAAAGAAATGACGGCATTAAACGATGAGCCGCCCGGCACTGCTTCTATCGGCTTGCCATTCTTGAAGATAATGTCCAGAACGGTCTCTCCTATTCCTATAACCTTGCGCATTGTATATTTCTGTATCTTGTTAAAAAACTATATTCTTGTCCAACCGGAAACGATTCTTGCCAGACCGGGAAACAGTTTCCTATCTGAAAAAGAATTGAAATCATTCCCCGTCCGGATTTCCCCGGCAGAATTAATTGCAGGCAAAGATAAATGTTTTTGGCGATAATGCAAAATAAATAGCTGATATTTTTGGATAAATTACATTTTAGATGTAACTTTGCACATTAGAAATTTGCACAATGAATTTTGCACATTGATTTTTGTACATTGATTTTGCATAGAAATGAAATACAATACATATACACTCGACAACGGACTCCGCATCATCCATCTGCCTTCCGACAGCAAGGTAGTATATTGCGGTTATCAGATAAACGCCGGCACCCGCGATGAGGAACCTGGCGAAGAAGGACTCGCCCATTTCTGCGAGCACGTCACATTCAAGGGCACTGAGCGGCGCAAGGCGTGGCACATTCTCAACTGCCTGGAGAGCGTGGGCGGCGACCTCAATGCCTACACCAACAAGGAGGGCACCGTATATTATTCTGCCATTCTGAAGGAGCACATCGCCAGGGCAGTAGATCTGCTTTCCGACATCGTGTTCCACTCCGTCTATCCGCAAGCGGAAATCGACAAGGAGGTGGAGGTGATCTGCGACGAGATTGAGAGTTACAACGATTCGCCTGCCGAACTGATCTATGATGAGTTTGAGAATATCCTCTTCAAGGGTTCGTCCTTAGGACATAATATCCTGGGCACTGCCGAGCAGGTTCGCTCCTTCACTACTGAGGATGCGCTGCGATTCACCCGCAAGCTCTATCGCCCCGACAATGCGATATTCTTCGCCTACGGGGATATTGACTTCAAGAAGCTGGTGAAGCTTGTCGGGAGGGCACTCGCAGATGATGATTCGGGCAAGCTTGCTGCAGAAAAGCTCCCTAAAAATTATCCATCTGTGGGGGAAGAGATTGCCGGGCAGACGATTGTGATGCAGAAGAATACCCATCAGGCGCATGTGATGATAGGAACAAGAGCCTACGATGTGAACGACGACCGACGAATGCCGCTCTATCTGCTCAACAATATCCTCGGCGGACCGGGCATGAACGCTAAACTCAATCTCGCCTTGAGAGAGCACAACGGACTGGTCTATACCGTGGAAAGCACGATGGTGGCCTACGGAGATACGGGAACCTGGAGCATCTACTTCGGTTGCGATGAACACGACATCAAGCGCTGCCTGCGACTGGTGCGCAAAGAACTGGACCGGATGATGGAGAAACCGCTCTCCGACTCCCAACTGAAAGCTGCCAAAAAGCAGATTAAGGGTCAGATTGGCGTTGCCTGCGACAACCGTGAGAACTTCGCCCTCGATTTCGGTAAGAGTTTCCTCCACTATGGTTGGGAGAAAAACGTTGATTGCCTCTACGAACAGGTGGAAGCCATCACCAGCCAACAGATTCAAGACGTGGCAAGGGAACTTTTCGACAAAAACAGACTCATCACCCTGATTTTCAAATAATGTGTGTGTCATAAATCACATTCTGTGATATCTGTAGGACTATGTTTTTAGGTTTCCTGCCCTTTCTTGTCAGCCATAAACAGAGCTTATTACAGATTTTCAAACGGAAAACAGATGTGCTACGACAAAATTATAAAAAGCGCATCTGTTTTCCTGCGACAAAATGATAAGGGAAAAGTCGAGACTGATGCGACAAAATTATAATGCCGAAAAGATCATTTACGACAAAAATGATAAGGGAAATGAGTGGCTGTGACAAAATGATAAAGTGTAAAAAGCCATTTGAGACAAAATTATAAAGGAAACTGCTGCACTATAAATGAACTGCTACGACATAGTTATAAAGCTGCTACGACAAAATAATAAGGGAAAAAAGAACTGTTAACTGTTGACTGTTGACAAATAAAGGCAACTGCGAAGGGAAACCTACAAAACCCCTGCAATTGCCTTTTATATTACCTATTGAATTAATAACTGCCTTTTTAAACTTTCAAAAACTGATTTTCATCCGGTTCGCCAACAAACAGAACTATATGATGCATACAGACCATTCCTGAAGCTTTATAGACCTTTTCCGATGCATTACAAGCCTTTCTGAAGTTTATCTTTTCAGAAACCCAACCGCAATAAAACAAAAAAAGGAGCATCCCGCCCCCAATTGCGGAAGCCCATTTGGCTTCCTCTTCGTTCAAAAACTACTTTCAAACGCGGAGACTTTCATCTCCAATTCTAACTTAAACGCAGGGATTCTCATCCCAAACTCTAATGAATGCTGGGATTCTCACCCCAATCTAACTAAACTTTTTTTTCGAAGCCCATGACTACGGCTCCGTTCGCATGATTCCCTCTTAGGAAACCTTCTTGGCTAAGCCTAAGCGAGGTCGTTCTTGATTGCACCAACCTCAGCTGCAACAGCTACCAATACTGCGAAAACCATACCTAAAACTAACATAATTTTTACCTTTTCTTTTTTTAAGAGATTGCTTCCCGAAGAAAGACAACCTCAAGTTATCCTAATAATCTTTACCTATCTCTATATTGAAGACTCCGAAGAGCCTGTCAACTTTCATTTGTTATCCTATCTGCAATCTTTTGCCTTTATCTTAACTTTTCCAGCAATCTTTTCATGCTCTTCTTAGCAATCTCTTCATGCCTTCCAAGCTCGTTCTATGCTTATCCTAACAATCTTTTATCCTTATTTCTTATTTCTGGTGCAAAGGTATAACTTTTTGTGTGCGCGCACAAATAATTTAAGAGAAAAGTTTCCATACACCCCGATTTTTTGATTTAAGTCAAAGAACCGGGGTGAATAGCATCTTTACGCAGCTACAACAGGCGTACCGTAGCGACCATATTTATTGGTGAACTTCACAGTCTTGGAATAAGTGCCGTCGGCATTCTTCACGATATGGCCTCGCTTCACCCACATACTGAGCAGGGAAGCCAGTCGGCCTGTCTTGCCATGGGCCTGATAAACCACCTGAATATCCTGCAGAGTGAATGTATCAGGCACATAAGCTAAGAGATTGCTCGGACCGCTGCAGCGAGTCACCATGCGATTGTCGCCATCTATCGCCTCCTGCATCTGGGCTCCGAAGAAACGCATCTTACACCAGAGGTCGTACTTCACCGTCCATTCCACGAAATCCTCGATAGACTTCTCCCATCTCTCGCCATTGGCCAGATAGAGCACCATGGCCCTGCGGAAGCCATTAGCCAGGGAGCGCTTGGCAAACTCAGCATAAGCCTTGTTGTCGGCCAGCTGGGCAGTCTCCATCACGTCAGCCTCCAGGCGCTCTGCCAACTGGCGCGCCTTCTTGCAATCCACCATGCCCTGCGCACCGTTCAGACGGTGGATGTAAGGCAGAAGAGTGGCTCTGAAGAGTGCATCATACTCGCCTACTACAGGACGTGGAGCGAAATCGGGACGGATGATGGTGGCAAGTGAAAGGCGGCTTACGGCGCCATCTGCCACCTCTCTCAGACTGAAGAATTTCTGCGTCACGGCGATGGTAGAACTTGCATTCCAGTTGAATCGGGTCTTCACACGGGCAGTTACACTCTTGGTTCCCACGCGCTCCTGTCCGTCCTCAGAATTGTCCCAGCAGAGGCGTACAAGCTGACTTGGGTCGTTGAACTTCTTGAGCATATCCACCTCGTCCATCTTGCAGTAGAGATAGCCGTTGCCTGCCTTCTGCGCATCATCGAGGCGCTGGATATAGGCAGCACGGGTCAGGTCGGGCGATACGATGCGAATATAGAGACCTTCCGGGCGCACAGGCTTCTTCTTGTTGTCGCCCATGCAGTTCACCTCGTCCTTCCATTCCTGCTCCTTCTCGCGGCTTATCTTGTCCTGCAGAGCCATGTCCTCTACGATGCAGTCGATAGGTCCGTTGACGAGTGATTTGCCGGAAGACATCGGTGCTATGAGGAGATTCATGATGGCAGCCTCGTGCACCTGATTGTCGATGTAGCGGAAGTTCACGCCCTTGAGATGGGCGGCAAGAGCTGGGAAGACTGCCATGGCTACGGCTGGCTTGAAATCGGCAGGCACCTTGCTGGTGAGCAGTTTCATCAACTTAGGCAGACGGGCTGGCAACTGCGGTGGAACTGGAGCATAAATGCCGGAATCTTCTGTGGCCTGCTGGGCAAGGAATCGCTTGCGGGCTATCTCTATAGCATGCTTTACAAGTTCCGGAACCACAGCCGTCTGGTTCACCTTGCAGGCGCTCTCCACGGTGGCGAAAGCCTTGTTCTCGTCCTCTCCGAAAATGTCGATTACCTGCTTGATCCATTCAGCATCGCTATTACAGATGTAGCGCAGGAGGCACGCTTCACGGAAGATAAAGTTGTTGCGGGAGCCGTGGGCAGGCGCACCGCCCATCACTTCGACAAGCGCCTTGACAATCGCTTCATAAGGCACCCCCTCATAAGTCTGCTCGTATTGGTTTGCAGTTCCGGTTCCGTTCCCTGCACCGTTCCCTACTCCGCCGGTAATAGGTTCAGAACTAACTGTTGGGCTCCCCTTTACAAATTGCCCTTTTGAAGAAGATGAGGAAGAAGCCAAAGCTCTTCCATCAATATCGAGTCCTCTCTGGCGATAAGCCTCACGGTATTCAGCGATTTCATTTTCAGAGAGGCGCTTGTACCAGTTGTCAGCTACATAGATTTCGCTGGCAGCATCCGTGATGAAGATGATGCGCTCAGGAGTGATGCAGCTCTCATCCTCGGTGGCGTGGATCAGCTTACAGAAAGCAGCCTGAGCCTCAGCGATGGTCATACCTACAGGAATGCGGATGTCGATGTGAGCCTTGCCACGGGCTGAGCGCTCGATGTGGAGCACCTTGCCTTGCCATAGGCGCAGGTCGGCATCAGAGAACTCCTGGGAGCGATGCTTCATCTCTTCCTCAGAGAAGAACATTCCGTTCAGGAGAAGGGCTCTCTTGACTGCTTCCTCTACCTCGTCGAGATGGTCGATATCTACGGTAGTCTGAAAGGTAAAGGACTCTGGGTCGATGCTTTTCTGGGCACGATGATCGTCGAAGAAATGGAAGTAGTGAGGAGAACGGAAAGGCAACTGCTTCTTCAGCTCCTCTATCTGCTTGCCGATCTGCTCATACTGAGGCTCTCCTGCTTTTGCAGCCTCCTGCATCTTCTGCTGCTGGGCAGTAAGGTCACGAATCTGCCCTACGAGCTGAGAAAGCCAAGGCTGACGTGTCAGTTCCTTGTAGTAATCGAAGAGATAGGAAGAAATCTGTCCCTTGTTTCCGTTTCTACTTGCATTCATTGCAATCAAGCGATTGCTTAAGTGTTTTAAATTTGTGTATTCTTTCATTTTAAAAAATTAAAAAGATTAAACAAAACACCTCTTGACTTTCAAAAGGCGCTGCAAAGATAATACAAAAATCGACTAAAAACAAGCTTTCGCCCACCAGATTAAACAGCGAAACGAGGCGAACAAACGCTGGAATAAAAAAGTATAAAAGTTGAGATATTGGGAATAAAAACTGACGACTCTGGCATAAAAATTGAAGTTCACTTTGAAGAAATAAGGAATATGTTGGAGTTTCCAGGCATATTCCTTATCTATTCCCACTTAAACGTTAATGAAGTTTAAGAAAAGAAGAAATAATGGGAGCAAAAAGAGTGAAGATGTAGGTCTTATTGCCTGAAGAACAAGCCCAAAAAGCCATGATTTTAACTCCTTTGCCCCCAAATGAGCAAATTTCCCCTATTTTATATACTTATAAACAAACAATGCAAAAAAGGTTTAGTACTCATTAAAAAATTCACCTACATTGACTTTCATTTCAAAAGCATGCTTCTTGACACTTTCCTGAAAGGCGTCAATAATATCCAAATAGCGATAAAACTTAGCATTCTGAATCTTGATTTTATCTGGCTTCAGAGTTTTCCATCTCTGGGCTGACTCATATAGGAGTTCATTGCAGGGTTTAGCCTGCTCCAGATCCTTCTTCTTGCAAGGTGACACCGCATCACTGCCAAACGGATGAAGACGGGCTATGAAATCGCAGAATGGCTGCAGGTCGTTCCTGGTGAAAAATTTCCAGTCAGACAACAGATGGAATATCGGATACCAGTCAGACTGCTTTCGGATAAGCAGTTCCTGTGTATGGGGGTTCCTACGAAGTGCTATTTCCTTCACGCAGATTTCCAGCACTTCCATCTGCCTTGCTCTCTTCGGATTCATTTCCTTACCTCCTGGCACATGCCGGAGTCTCAGCGTCTTCATCTCTTCGAGCGTTTCCAAGTCATTATACTTGCCCCAGCACTTCACATCATTCACCCGACCGTGCATGATCATGAGGATGATGCCCGAGAGCAACTGCTTCATCTGCTTGCGAGGCAAGTGCTTGTAGTAGATTTCCCGGAGGAAATCCACAGGGTCGGCCTTGAACTTGCGGTACATATCGTAAGGGAAAGCCTCCAGTTCCTGCTCTATCTCGTCCAGGCGGTCGCTGTAATCATAGGTTCCCGTCTGCTTCCGGAGCAGATCTATAGGTGTCTGGATGAAGAAATTCCGGGCAGACTCGTTTCGGAAATCCGAGCAGGTGATGAAGCCCATATCGGATAAGAGAGTTTTTCGCTGCGAGAGGAAACGGTCACTTTTCTGGAGTTGCAGCAGGGTCTGTATATGCTTGCGGAGATTCGTCATCTCGCGGGAATAGTCGAAGCGGTGATTGTTCATGAAGCAATCCAATTGCAATTCAGCCTCTTCTGACAGCATATTCCGTTTGCTGATTAGCTCTTGAAATTCATCCTGCAGTTCCTGTACCATTACCCTTCCTTGGCAGTCTGTCGGATAGCGAGAAAGGGCAATGAACTGCGCCGTAAAGTCCTCCAGTGCATCCTCCAGCATGTCAGAGCAGTCTTCCACTCTTGCCAGCTTGTCGATGCTATAAAGCGGTCCGCTATAGTGCCATTTCTCCAGTTCCTCGTCATTATAGATATGCTGATAAGCCTCCTTGAGCGCCTCTGGCATTTCATAGAAACTGCCGTTTGGACTCATGGTTACGATTTTGCCTCCGCTCACTTCCAGTTCTTCACCGGCAGCGAGTTTCTCACCAGCAGACTGTCCAGCGAGAACAGAGAGTTCATTCGGGATGTGGCATTTCAGTCGGGCTTTGAGATAGATTCCCGTTCCGTCTTCCTTGGCGCCATAGCCCATGCAGAGAGCCCGCAGCACCTTGCGCCCGGAAACTATCTTCATGGCGTGAACGTCTTCCAGGTCTTGCACTGCCACATACCCTAAGAAGAGCCTTCCGTCGTACACTTTTACGGCGAGCGAGTCGCAGGCATTCTGTTCTTCAAACACGAGTTTCAGCTGCTTTCCCGTAGCCGTTCGCACATATTGGAGGCAGTCCCCTTCTATGTCGTTATGGGTAAGTCCCACGATATTAATATTCAGTTTCATGCTTATTGATTTTTAGGATTAGCTAGTTTGTCTATTCAGATTTGCTAGTTATCGTTCTAATTATTTGTTGCCAACAAAAGTACTACATTTTTATGAAACGACAAAACAATCCCAAATTTTTTTGAGAGGGGAAGACGATAAAATGAGAAATGACAAATGAAGTTAGCAAGCTATATGGGGTATCTGTCAGAGACCGCAAGGTCTTTTCCGATTAAAATTCCGTGAATAATCCGTGAAGCAAGAAATCTCTGATAACTCCGTGAAATCCGATGAATAAAAAATCTCCGAATAAAATTCCGATGAATGAAACATGGGAAACAGAGAAGATGAGGGGGATGAGAAGAAAGAGAAAAAGTGCCCCTATCATGAGGAAAAGAGGTCGACTATTATGATGAATATTGGCCGTAATAGAGGGCTCAAAAGGGGGTATAAATCATAATAAAAAGACATAGAAGGATTCAATGAAAAACGAAGAAGGATTCAATGAAAAATACAGGGAAGAGGAGAAGAGGAATACAGGGAAGAGGAGAAAAAGACAAGGAAGATGAGAAGAAGAAGACAAGGAAGATGAGAAGAAGAAGACAAGAAGGCCATTTGAAGATGAGAAGAAAGACTAAGAAGAATACAAGAAAACGCAAAAAGATGCAAGAAGGCGCAAAAAGTGATTGCAACAGAGTTAACAGTTAACAGTTCGATTTCGATACTCGGAATGGTTTACACCTTATTATAATAAATAATATATATATATACTTTTTTATAGATGGGGGTGGGGGTACGCAAAATATAACTGTTAACTGTTGACTGTTGCACTTGATGCTGCTTGATCTGCCTGATCTACTTGATCGGCTTGATGATGCTTGATCTGCTTGGTGATGCTTGGCAGGAAGCAGCTTTACAAATAGAATATCGCCTCGTTGCCTTCATTGAAAAGCAGGTCGAGAATGCTCATGTTGGGCAGGAAACCATGTTTCTGCTCATACACCTGATAATAGCGCTGAGGAATGAAATCTGCATCAGGAAGTGGCTTTTTCGGACGAATCGCATCACGGAAATCCCTTATTTGAGCGTTGAATGTTGAGTGTTGAGTGTTGAATTGGGCTTGCGCCTCTGGGCTATTGAATTCTTCACTCTTCACTCTTCCTTCTTCACTTCCATCGCTCTTCACTCTTCCTTCTTCACTTAAAAAGCTCTTCATTCTTCGTTCTTCTCTTAAAACGTATCGGTCTGTAACCGAGACTTTCGGACGGATGTCGAGCAACTCTATCATCTTCTCCATGATTTCCATATTGAAATCAAAGAGGAATTCGTATTTCTTCTCGTAAAAAGGGCGGATGTCGTCCTGATAATACTCGAAAAAAGGACTCTCACCATAAGCCGAGAGAAGCGCATTCCAATGCACGTGGCGCCAGTTGGCATGGTCGGAAATGCGAATATCCTTCATCGCCAGCGAAGTGTCGTGATTGGTAGGAATGGTGAGGGAAAGAGGACCATTGGTGGTAGGAATGATCATACGGTTGCGGTAAGTCTGCTTGATAAAGCTCTCATGGCGCTCTATCAGGCATTCCTCATAGCGGTTCAGCTTCTGATACCACTGCACAGGACCGAAATACGTGGAAGATAATATTGCTTTCAAAATCTTTTTCTTTTTAATAGTTTGGGGTTCTTGAAATTTTCAGTCTCTTATCTATAAAATGAAATTGAACAACTTGATTGGGATAAACCAACTGATGAAAACTGGTTCAAAATAAAAATAAACTGTCAACAGTCAACAGTTAACAGTTTATTTTTCTATACTTGTCTAAAACAACTTATATGCTTTTCCGATAATCTGATGCTTATGAACAATGGTTTTCCCCTTCGCCGTGCGCACGAGATAGAAGCGGCAATCCTTACAACCGCAGCGCTTGCAGCAGATGGTAGGAATGACGTATCGCTCCCTGCCCATGCGAATCGTATCGCCAGGCATCTGCTCGATGACTCCGATGAAATTGGCTTCCATCCAGCCCCGCACATAAGAGCCTTCCTTCTCCCTGCCCGTATATTTCGACTTCGGAGTAATGAGGCACTCCACAGAATCGGTGAAAACTATCGTCTCGCCACGGCTGAAAATATCGCAGTCAATCCTGTTCACTATCACTCTGTTGCCCTCCTTCAGCTGGGGAGGAAGCCCACCTTCGGGCACAGAATAGACAGTGAATACATAGGTGCGGATGCCCCATGCTAAGAGCAATGCCAGCACCAATGAGAGGAGGAACTTGAATGCTATTTTCAAACCGTCTGAGTCTTACTTTTGTTATCGACCTTACTTGATGTTATCGACAAACTTGAAGAGTCGGTTCCAGCGAATGCCCGAGAAGCCCGGATGGTCTGGACTGTGGCTCCACCAGATGAAGATAGGTTTGCCCACTACATGATCCTCAGGCACAAAGCCCCAATAGCGGGAATCGGCTGAATTGTGGCGGTTATCGCCCATCATCCAGTAATAGTCGAGCTTGAAGGTGTAACTCTTCGCCTGCTTGCCGTTGATGAAGATGCGGCCCTGGCGGTCCACCTTCAGGTCGTTGCCCTCATACACCTTGATGCAACGCTCATATACAGGCAGATTCTTCAGCGTGAGGGCTATAGACTGGCCCTTCTTAGGAATCCATACCGGGCCGTAATTATCGCGCGTCCAACCCGTATAGGCATTCAGCGGATAGAGGTCGCCATAAGTAGCATCGGTATTGATGGAGATGCTCTCCACCAGATTCTTGTTGGCCTTCAGAGCGAGATAAGCCTTGCGGGTAAGCGGAATGGCACCCGACTGGTTGTAGGTCAGCAAGTCTTCATTGGTAATGCCCAACTCGTCTGCCAAATCCATCGGGAACTCGCCCTTGAGCTTCATCTTGTAGGTATATTGCACATTGTCAGGCTCCTTGTTGGCCTTGCCGTCCAGATATACGATGCGATTCTTGATCTGCAGGGTCTGTCCTGGCAAACCAACGCAGCGCTTCACGTAGTTCTCGCGGCGGTCGGTAGGTCGGCTGATGATGTCGCCATATTCGCCCGGATTGCTCACGATGTAGCTTCTGCCCACCTGGTAAACCTGCTCGAAATACTGGCGCTGCTGCAGCGGATTCATCTTTCTCACGTCCTTGGAAAGTCCGTTCTGATCCAAAATCTGCTCACCGAATCCATACACCATCTGGTAGTAATCCTGTGCCTGATAGCGCTCTTCATTCACCAAAGTATCGCCCGCAGGATAGTTGAACACCACGATATCGTTGAGCTTCACATTGCCCAATCCCTTCACACGACGGTAATCCCAGTGAGGCCATTCGCAGTAGCTCTTCACGTTGACCAGCGGCATGGTGTGCTGGGTGAGAGGCATGGTGAGTGGAGTCTGAGGAATACGTGGACCGTAGCTCACCTTGCTCACGAAGAGATAATCGCCCGTGAGAAGGCTCTTCTCGAGAGATGAAGACGGAATCACATAGTTCTGGAAGAAGAACAGATTGATGAAATATACTGCCACGAGGGCGAATACCAGGGCATCTACCCAGCTCATGATGAAGCGTACAGGCCCCTCGGAGTCCTTCCACCACTGCCAGCGTATCTTCTTGGTAATATACACATCAAAGATGAATGGCACTACGATCAGTCCCAGCCAACTCTTCAGCCAGAAGAGGAATGCAAGGTACAGTACTATCACAATGGCAAACTTCGTCCACTGCACCTTCATATTCAGTTTTTGTTTCTCTTTATCTATCATTTTTTTCTCTTTTTTCTGCTTATCAGATCAGAACTTTATAGAAGAACTGCTAGAAGGCTCCATCAGAACATAACCCTGAGAAGCCAAACTGCACTTAATCTTTAGAACCAATCTGAACTTGTATTATCATTTAGAACTTAAAGAGATCTGAAGTAGTAAGCAGACCGGAATGGTTGGCTGTGAACTCAGCTGCAAGCACAGCTCCAAGCGCGAAGCCCTTACGTGAATGAGCACTATGCTCGATGGTAATCATATCGGCATCAGAATCGTACATCACGGCATGGATTCCAGGCACCTCACCATCGCGCACGCAGTTGATTACCAGGTCCTCATCAGTGATGTTCTGATCGCCCTCATCGTGATGACCGTCCTCAGTCCAGTAAGTCACGCCGCGCTTCCAGTCTTTCTTGCGGTCGATATTGTCGATGATTTCCTCTGCCAGGGTGATGGCTGTGCCAGAAGGAGCATCAAGCTTATGTACGTGGTGGGTTTCCTGCATACATACAGAGTACTGTGGGAACCCGTTCATAATCTTAGCCAGATAGCGGTTGACGGCAGAGAAGATAGCCACACCGATACTGAAATTAGAGGCCCAGAAGAGGGTCTGCTTACCATCGGCGCAGAGTTTCTCCACGTCTTCCTTATGGTCTTTCATCCATCCGGTAGAACCCGAAACCACCTTTACATTGTGGGAGAAAGCCTTGAGATAGTTGCCGTAAGCGGCAGTAGGGTTGGTAAACTCGATAGCCACATCCGCAGAGCAGAACTCCGGGCTGTCGATATCTTCAGGGTTATTTACGTCAATCTTACATACGATTTCATGGCCACGCTGCAAGGCGATCTCTTCGATCATGTGTCCCATCTTGCCGTAGCCTATCAAAGCTATTTTCATTGTTATCTTGTTTTTTTGTTTATTCCTTTCGGCAAAAATAATCAAAAATCTTGGAAAAACCGATTTATTTGTAGAAAAAAGCGCATTATTATAGTAATAAATAGAAAATTTTGCTTATTTTTGCAGTGATTTGGGGCAAAATCGTATGATTCTAAACATTTAGCCTACTTCTGAGAAGAATTTGAAAGACATTCTGAAGGAATAAAAAGGGCTTCTCCAAGAAGAAAAGCTTCTCCAAGAAGAAAAGACTTCCCAAGAAGAAAGGACTTCCCTAAAGACAAGAAGAATATAAAAGATATGCTGAAAGAATAAAAAAATAAGAGATTATGAGCAAATATATATTTGAAACAAAGATGGAGGTGCGCGACTATGAGTGCGACATAGAGGGAATCGTAAACAATGCCAACTATCTGCACTACATGGAACATACGCGCCATCTCTTCCTGAAGGAATGCGGACTCAGCTTTGCAGAAATGCACAATAAGGGCGTGGACGCAGTAGTGGCTCGCATGAACCTGCAATACAAGGTGCCGCTGCAGTGCGACGATGAATTTCTTTCCCGCCTGTGGCTGGAAAAGCAGGGCGTAAGATACATCTTCCATCAGGACATCTTCCGTGCTAACGATGAGAAACTCTGCCTCAAGGCTACCGTGGAACTGGTGTGCCTCATCAATGGCAGATTGGGTAATAGCGAAGACTACGACAAGGCTTTCGAGCGCTGGCTTTAAAAACCAAATCTTTTGAAACCAAATCTTTTGAAACCAAATAAAGAAAACTATCATGGAGCAATTACTTCACTATGTATGGAAACACAAGTTGTTTCCACTTTCTCCTCTCCATACTACCGACCATCGGCAGGTGGAAGTCATCGACCCAGGACTGCACAACCGCAATGCGGGGCCCGATTTCTTCAATGCTAAAATCAAGATAGACGGAATGCTTTGGGTGGGCAATATCGAAATACACGACAAGGCGAGCGACTGGTATCTGCACGGACACGAGAAGGACGAGCGATACGACAACGTGGTGCTCCACGTATGCGGAATCATCGACCTGGAAGCCCGCAACTCCAAGGGAGAACCCCTCACGCAGATGCAGCTCAGCATACCCGAAAACGTGCTCCGACACTATCAGGAACTGCTCTCCATCGACCAGTATCCACCCTGCTATCAGATTATCCCTGCCCTCACCCGACTCTCCGTACACTCCTGGATGAGCGCCCTGCAAACCGAGCGACTCTCACAGAAAACAGAAGCTATTGCCGAGAGAGTGAAGAAATGCAATGGCGACTGGGAAAACGCATACTTCATAACCCTGGCTCGCAACTACGGATTCGGCATCAACGGGGAAGCCTTCGAGCAATGGGCTCTCTCCATCCCCCTGCACTCGGTAGATCATCACCGCGACGACCTCTTCCAGATTGAAGCCATCTTCTTAGGACAGGCTGGACTGCTCGAACTGTCAACCATCCCCGAACGCTATCAGAAAGACGCACTGAACGACGGATATTTCTCCAAACTCAGGAATGAATACCTCTATCTGCAACATAAATTCTCGCTCGCGCCCATAGACTACAAGCTCTGGCGCTTTCTGAGACTGCGCCCGCAGAACTTCCCCCACATCCGCATCTCCCAACTGGCCAACCTCTATTTCCGACGCCAGGCAAGTCTCAGCCATCTGCTCGAAGCCACCACCGTGAAGGAGGTCATCGGAGTGTTGAAAACATCGGTTACACCCTACTGGGAGACGCATTACACCTTCGGAAGCGAGAGCATACGCAACGAGAAGCACATATCTCCTTTCTCGCTCAACCTGCTCATCATCAACACCGTCATTCCCATCCTCTTTGCCTACGGACGGCACAGAGGCGAGGAAAAGTACTGCGACCGGGCTTTCGAATTCCTGGAAGAACTGAAGGCTGAAAACAACCATATCGTGAGAATGTGGCAGCAATGCGGACTGGAAGTGGAAAACGCCGGAGACTCGCAAGCCCTCATCCAACTGAAAAAGGAATATTGCGACAAGAAGGAATGTCTGAGATGCAGGATAGGATATGAGTACCTGAAGAGAAAGTGAAGAGTGAAGAACAAAGAGTGAAGAATTCTACAGCATGTAGGGAAAACCCTTAGCTCTCAAAGGAGCAAACCTAACTATTAAATTACAAACAATAAATCAAAAACAACACCGTGGATCAACAAGAAATTTTAAATACGATTCTCCTCACAAGGCTCAACTACTTCAGTCTTGCGGGAATGCTGGAACTATATAGAAAGGTGGGCTCCGCCACGCTCATCATGGAGCATAAGAACAATCTCCGTGACATCCTGCCCGATGCCTCAGATAAACTCGTGAACGCCATCCAGAATAGCGATGAGGCAAGAAAAAGGGCTGAAGTGGAACTGGAATACGACCTGCGCTACGGCATAGAACCCCTCACGATGAACGACGAACGCTACCCCAGCCGACTCAGAGAATGCGATGATGCGCCGCTCATGCTCTTCTACAAGGGCAACGCCAACCTGAACCAGCAGCGCGTCATCAATATCGTGGGAACCCGCCATTGCACTCCTTACGGCGAGGATCTCATCCGCCGCTTCGTCACCGAACTGAAGCAGCTCTGTCCACAGGTTCTCATCGTGAGCGGACTCGCCTACGGAGTGGACATCAATGCCCACCGACAGGCGCTCGACAAGGGTTATGAGACGGTAGGCGTGCTGGCTCACGGACTGGACGACCTCTACCCCAACCGCCACAAGGAAACGGCGCTGAGGATGATAGAACAGGGCGGACTGCTCACGGAATTTCTGACCCAGACGAACGCCGACAAGATCAACTTCGTGCGCCGCAACCGCATCGTGGCAGGAATGTCGGATGCCTGTATCCTCATCGAAAGCATGGCCCACGGAGGCGGCCTCATCACCTGCCAGATTTCCCAGTCCTACAACCGTGATGTCTTCGCCTTCCCTGGCAGGATAGGCGACTGCTATAGCGAGGGTTGCAACAACCTCATCCGCTCGAATGGTGCCACACTCCTCACCTCTGCCGCCGACTTCGTGAAGGATATGGGTTGGCAGGATGACGCCAAGCTGATGCGCGCCAAGCAGCAGGGCATTGAGCGCAGTCTCTTTCCCGACCTTTCGCCGGAAGAACAATCCATCGTGGATGTTCTGTCAAGAAACAACGACCTGCAGATCAACATGATTTCCGTGCAGAGCGGCATTGACATCAGCCGCCTCGCCGCCCTCCTCTTCACATTGGAAATGAAAGGACTCATCAGGACATTGGCTGGAGGAATGTATCATCTTTTGAAGTGAAGAGTGAAGAGTGAAGAGTGAAGAATTCAAGTGTGAAATTGCGCTTATTCTACTCTTTCTTCTTTTATTTCAAAAATTTGATGTAATTTTGCAGCCGCAAAAATGATAACAAAAAGGACACAGAGTACAATATATCCACAAAAGCTATTGGATTCTTCACTCTTCGTTCTTCACTCTTCACTTAACTCATGAAAATAGGAAATATAGAATTTGGCTCGCAGCCTCTCTTCCTCGCTCCGATGGAAGACGTAACGGATATTGGTTTTCGCATGCTCTGCAAGCGATTCGGAGCAGCCATGGTTTATACTGAGTTCGTATCGGCAGAAGCTTTGGTGAGAAGCATCAAGAGCACCGTCAGCAAGCTTACGATAAGCGATGAGGAGCGCCCTGTGGGTATTCAGATTTACGGCCGCACCACCGAGGATATGGTGGAAGCTGCAAAGATTGTAGAACAGGCTCATCCGGACGTGATTGACATCAACTTCGGTTGCCCCGTCAAGAAAGTGGCTGGAAAGGGCGCTGGAGCTGGTATGCTCCGCAATATTCCTCTGATGCTGGATATTACAAGAGAAGTGGTGAAAGCAGTCAATGTGCCTGTAACCGTGAAAACCCGACTGGGTTGGGATAATGACAACCTCATCATTACCGACCTGGCTGAGCAGTTGCAGGACTGCGGAATCCAGGCACTCACCATCCACGGCAGAACCCGTAGCCAGATGTACACGGGAGAAGCCGACTGGAGCCTCATCGGAGAGGTGAAGAACAATCCCCGCATTCATATCCCAATCATCGGCAACGGCGATATTACGACCCCGGAAGAAGCCAAACTTGCCTTCGACCGCTATGGTGTAGATGCAGTAATGATTGGTCGCGCCACCTTCGGAAGGCCTTGGATTTTCAAGGAAATCCGTGATTATCTCGACAATACCGGTGCCGCCCCACTGACCGTGGATGAAAAAATCGACCTTCTGGAAGAGCAGCTCCGCATCAATATCGAGCGCATCGACGAGTACCGAGGCATTCTCCACACCCGTCGCCATCTGGCCGCCTCCCCTATCTTCAAGGGAATCCCTGACTTCAAGCAGACCCGCATCGCCATGCTTAGGGCCAACAAGGAGGATGAACTGAAGGAAATCCTGAAGGAATGCCGGGAAAGAATCAAGGCAATAGAATAAAATAAAGGGAGACTCCAACCATCAGCGTTGGAATCTCCCCTTTTTATTAGTTCACTGTCAACAGTCAACAGTTAACAGTTGTTTTTTCTATACTTCTACTGGGAAAAAGAAGAAACCTATCTTCCTCAAATTATAGAAAGGTTTTACTTCTTCAAACTATAGATGGGGCTTTACTTCTTCAAAATCGAAGCACCTTCGAGCAGGGCTAGTGCCTTGTTCTCGTTCTCCTCCATGATTTCGCGCTCTCCAGGGCCCTTGTCATTAATGCCACAGAGGTGCAGAATGCCATGGATGATGACACGGTGAAGCTCATCATCATAGGTTTTGCCAAACTGCTCGGCATTGGTGCGGACGGTATCCAGCGAAATCACGATGTCGCCGTTAATCACATCATCCTCATCGTAATCGAAGGTGATGACATCGGTATAGTAATCATGTCCCAGATACTCATTATTCACTTCGAGAATCTTCTCGTCATCTACAAACATATAGCCTATCTCTCCTACCTTGCGGCCATGAGATGCAGCTACCTTGCGAATCCAGGCACTGGTGTCGCGCTTCTTGATCTTTGGCATTTTCACGCCATCTACATTGTATGTAATCATACTTTTTCCTCCTATTTTTATCTGTTATTTCTTAATTGTTTTGTTATTCCTTCATTCTTATTTCTCCAAGGATTGCACATCACTTCTCGATTCATACGATGAAGTTAGTAGGTGCTTCATTCCTGTCACACTTTCGCCTTAGGCAGGAATTCATCCACTTCTCTTCCGAAGAATCTCAACTCCCTGACGAGCGTAGAACTGATGCTGCTGTAGCGAGGATCGGAAAAAAGAAGAATGGTCTCCACACCGCCCAACTGCTTGTTGATGTCAGCCTGCTCACGCTCATACTCGAAATCCTTGGCGCTTCTTACGCCTCTCACTAAGAACTTGGCTCCCAGACGATGCGCCAGGTCGATGGTAAGGTCATCGTAGGAAACCACCTCCAGGCGGAATCCCTTAGAAGCATCACCAGCATCCACCAGTTCTGCACATTCCTTCGGGAAAACAGCCTTGATGTCCTCCACACGCTTCTCTATCTCCTCGTTAGCATGCTTCAGCTTGCTCATCGCCACGGCAATCACAAGCTTGTCAAACATCGGCAGAGCACGCTCCGCAATGTTCTGATGTCCTATCGTAAATGGGTCGAATGTACCCGTAAATATTCCTATCTTCATATTACTCAAATAAGTCTCCCTGCATCACATTCCCTGCATAAGGGTTTCTGCCCAGATGGTCGTAGGCAAGTTTCGTAGCCATTCTACCACGGGAAGTGCGCTTGATAAAGCCCTCCATGATGAGGAAAGGTTCATACACTTCCTCTACCGTGCCCGCATCCTCGCCGATGGCTGTGGCTATGGTGCCCACGCCCACTGGTCCGCCACGGAACTTGTCGATGATGGTGGTGAGAATCTTGTTGTCTATCTCGTCCAGACCGTACTGGTCGATGTTCAGCGCCTTGAGCGCCATCTGCGCAATATCATAAGTGATGGTTCCGTTGCCCTTCACCTGGGCGAAATCTCTCACGCGGCGCAAGAGCGAATTGGCAATACGAGGCGTTCCGCGCGAACGGCGGGAGATTTCCACCGCAGCCGCATCCTCGATAGGCACTTTCAGGAGCATTGCACTTCTCCGGATAATCTTCTGCAGCGTCTCCGGATCATAATACTCCAGATGGAGATTGATGCCGAAACGGGCACGGAGAGGGGCTGTGAGCAGTCCGCTTCTGGTTGTAGCGCCCACCAGCGTGAAAGGGTTCAGATCTATCTGGATGCTTCTTGCCGAAGGTCCCTTGTCTATCATGATGTCGATGCGGTAATCCTCCATCGCCGAATAGAGATACTCCTCTACAACTGGCGAGAGACGGTGGATTTCATCGATGAAAAGCACATCATTCGGCTCCAGGGAAGTCAGGATGCCGGCCAAATCGCCCGGCTTGTCGAGCACAGGACCTGAGGTAATCTTGAATCCCACACCCAGTTCATTGGCGATGATGTTGCTCAAAGTAGTCTTACCCAGTCCTGGAGGACCGTGCAGGAGCGTATGATCGAGCGGTTCGCCACGGTATTTGGCAGCCTCAACAAAGATTTCGAGATTGTCCACCACACCGCTCTGTCCGCTGAAGTCAGAGAACTTCAGTGGTCGCAGTGCCTTCTCGAATTCCTTCTCGGCGGGCGTAACCGACTCATTTCTTATGTCAAAATCTTCGTTCATTCTTTGTAATTATCGATAATTATGGTGCAAAGATACAAGTATTTAGGGGAAAGACAAAATAAATAAACCAAAAAGTGAGAATAGGAGGAATACTTTTTTCATTGCTCACTTGCAAGCCTTTTGTGCGAAAACGAAAGGATAGACACATTAATTGCTTATAAATCACAATTATTTCCAATAATATTTTGTCATATTAGAAGAAATCTATAATTTTGCACCCGAATTTGAAAGAGAGGAAGCAATGAGAGATCATAAACGAGAGAGAAATATAGGATTTTAAAAGAAATAGAATTATGCTTAAGTTATTTCAAGGACTCAGCCGCTGGCTGGCCAATTATACATCTATTTTTGTAATAGGTGTAGCTGTGTTTACATTCTTCTTCCCACATACCTTCGACTGGGTGCGCGGAACAACCCAAACCGTCATTCTCGGCATAATCATGCTCACGATGGGTCTCACCCTGACCACCAATGATTTCAAGATTCTGGCTCAGCGTCCGCTCGATGTTTTCATCGGTGCCTGTGCCCAGTTTATCATCATGCCTGGTGTGGCCTACACGCTGGTTCATGTATGGCATCTTGACCCTGCGCTGGCGCTCGGCATTCTGCTGGTAGGTTGTTGTCCGGGCGGCGTATCGAGCAACATCATGAGTTATCTCTGTCATGGCGACGTGGCCTTCTCCGTAGGAATGACCTGCGCCTCTACCATTCTGGCTCCAGTAATGACTCCGCTGCTGATGAAGATTACGGCTGGCGAGATTATCCATGTAGATGCAGTGGGAATGTTCATCAACATCCTCATCGTCACGATTATTCCTGTAGCCATCGGCTGCGCTCTCAATTACGTATATGGCAAGAAAGAATACTTCCCTACCATCCAGAGCCTCATGCCGGGTATCAGTGTAACCTGTCTGGCCATTATCGTAGGCGGTGTGATTTCTACGGTTCACGATGATCTCGTAGCCCGTGGCTTGATGCTTTTCCTCTGGACTTTTGCGGTGGTTTTCTGCCACAACACCTTGGGTTATCTTCTGGGTTGGCTGGCAGGCAAATGTGCCGGATTCAATACAGCCAAGAAGCGCACCATCAGTATTGAGGTGGGAATGCAGAACGCTGGTCTTGCCACGGTGCTTGCTGGCAATTTCTTTGCCGCCCAGCCTTTGGCCGTATTGCCTTGCGCCATCAGTTGTGCCTGGCACAGTATTTCCGGCACGATTCTCGCAGGAATCTATCTGAAATGGGATCACATGCATGGGAAGGACTAATTCCTTTCCCACTCCATTCTCATAGAGATTCATTATCCTCTGCTGGAGCTTTCTTCCAGAGATTCCTTACTGGAGGCTTCCATAAAGATTAATTCATCCTTTACTGGAGGCTTCTCCTGAATCTTTACTGGAGTTTTCCATAAAGATCAGATCATTCTTTACTGGAGGCTTCTTCAGAGATTAAATCATTCCAGAAAACTAAATAAAACAAAAAAGAAAAATATGCTCTCAGAGCTTCTGAATTTAGGGACTCTTTCTCTGCTTTCCTAAGTAACATGTCAGCATGTTCAAACTGTCCTTTATTCAAAAGTTCGTCCACTTTTGACAATTGAGACATTTCCTGCTGATGACAAGAAGTCATAAGCAAGAAATATAAAAACACTCTTTATAACGCTCATAATACTTCTTTCTTGAGTTTAAACAAGAACAGCTCATGTGAAACTAAAACAATTTCACATGAGCTGATTTGATTTATTTTCCGGTTTGCAGCAGCTGAACTGCACGCAGAACGATCTCGTTCGTCTCATTCCATACCTGGAAATATTGACTCATATCCCAAATATCGCGCGCTACAAGGGCTTTCAACTGAATAGCTAAGTATTTCTTCGTCTGAGCCAATTCAGCCTCGTCCTTCGCCTCTATTTTCTCTTTCTTGCCATCCTCGATGATCTCATCCACAAGCGACTGAGGAACCTGATAGGTCTTCATGAACTTACTAAAGTCCTTGAACTGGGCTTTCAACTCCTTGCGATGAGCATCGATGAACTTCAGACTGTGATTGATGACAATGCTCTTAGCCGACAACTGACGATGCAATTTGGTGTATTTGGTCGTGTCGAGCGGCACGAAATAATCAGGCATAATGCCACCGCCGCCATAAACCACACGATGCTTGCGCAGGGTGTAATACTTCAGAGAGTCGGACAGGTGAATGCTGTCCTGATTGGTAAACTCACCATGCTTGTATCGCTTGTCAAGATCCATCGCATAATCCTCGCGGTCGCCCTTCTTATAAGGTTTCTGGATGCATCTGCCGCTTGGCGTATAGTAATGGGCAATGGTGAGACGGATTTCACTGCCATCTTCGAAGGTAAGCGGACGCTGCACCAGTCCCTTGCCAAAGGTTCGGCGACCCACCACTACACCTCGGTCCTGATCCTGTATAGCACCGGAAACGATTTCTGCCGCAGAAGCCGTAAACTCATTAGTGAGGACAACGATCTTGCCCTTGCGCCAGCGACCATTGGCCTCAGCACGGAACTCCTGACGGGGAGCCCTGCGACCATTGGTATAGACAATCAGATCACCCTTCTCCAGGAACTCATTAGCTATCTTTGCCGCAGTCTGCAGATAACCTCCACCATTATCCTCCAGGTCGAAGATAAGGTCTTTCATGCCCTTCTTCTTCAGGGAATCCATCGCCTCGGAAACCTCCTTGTGACTCGTCATTCCGAAACTTCCCAGACGAATATAACCGATGCCCGGACGAATCATATAGGCTGCATCCATCGTGGTAACAGGAATCTTATCACGTTTCACCTTAAAGGTAAGCTTATCCTTGATGCCGCGACGCACAATGGTAAGGTTTACAATCGTACCCTTAGGACCACGGAGCCGTTTCATGATTTCCTCCTTACTCATCTTGACGCCCGCAATGGCAGTATCATTTACCGCTACAATACGGTCGCCGGCGATAATGCCCACCTTCTCAGAAGGACCATTGGTAACCGGCTGGATGACCAGGAGCGTATCATCTACCATATTAAACTGCACGCCGATGCCATCAAAAGAGCCATTCAGAGACTCGTGCATCGACTGGGTTTCCTTGGCAGTGGTATAGGAAGAATGAGGATCCAGCTTTTCGAGCATTCCCCGGATGGCGTCCTCTACCAGTTTATTCTCATCCACACTATCCACATAGAGATTGGCAATGGCAATTTCAGCCCTTCCCAACTTCTCTATCGGGCTGTTCTTGCCCATTTTCACGCGCAACTGGGCACTGACAGAAGTTACTGCCAAGAATGCCGCTAATGCAATAAATAGATATTTCTTCATTTCTAAATCTTAAGCTTTATGAAAGAGAGAAATCCTTCAAGAGTCAACAGTCAACAGTTAACAGTTCTATTTTCTATGGTTTCCCGTTTCAATGGTTTCCCCATGTTTCAATGGTTCCCCACGAAAGCACTTGAATTCTTCACTCTTCGTTCTTCACTCTTCACTTCATTCACTCTTCACTTAACTCAATCCATCGGTTCAGAATCTTCCTCTGGAATATCCTCCTCAATCACCAGATTGTCGATGATGAAGTTCTGGCGCTCCATGGTATTCTTTCCCATATAGTATTCCAGAAGCTTCTGCACCTGGTCGTTCTTATGCAGCGTAACCTGCTCCAAACGCATATCAGGACCTATGAAATGAGCAAACTCCTCTGGAGAAATCTCGCCGAGACCCTTGAATCGGGTGATTTCCGGGTCTGGTCCGAGTTCACGGATAGCCTGCTGGCGCTCTTCGTCACTATAACAATAGTGGGTAATGAAATCGCCCTTCTTCTCCTTGGGTCCCAACTTGGCATCGGCATCAGCCACAGCCTGCTTGTTCTTGATCTTGGTACGCTTGTTGCGCACACGGAACAATGGGGTCTGCAATACATAAACATGACCCTTCTTGATGAGGTCTGGGAAGAACTGGAGGAAGAACGTGATGATGAGCAGGCGGATGTGCATTCCATCAACATCGGCATCCGTGGCCACAATCACCTTGTTGTAGCGCAATGAATCCAAACCATCCTCTATATCAAGCGCAGCCTGCAGGAGGTTGAATTCCTCATTCTCATACACCACCTTCTTGGTCAATCCGAAGCAATTCAGCGGCTTACCACGCAGAGAGAAAACCGCCTGGGTATTTACATCACGACTCTTGGTGATGCTTCCGCTCGCAGAATCTCCCTCAGTAATGAAGATGGAACTCTCCTCCTTACGGTCGTTCTTCGCATCGCTGAAGTGGATGCGGCAGTCACGGAGTTTACGGTTGTGAAGGTTGGCCTTCTTGGCGCGCTCACGTGCCAACTTGGTCACACCAGCCATCGCCTTACGCTCACGCTCGCTCTCCTTGATCTTGTTTTCCAGGATTTCAGCCACATCCTTATGGATATGAAGATAGTTGTCCACTTCCTTCTTCAGGAAATCGCCCACATATTTATTGATGGTTTCCCCACCATTCGGAGTCATCGTCGTACTTCCGAGCTTGATTTTCGTCTGACTTTCAAAGACAGGTTCCTCTACATTGATGGCAATAGCCGCCACCAGTCCGTTGCGGATGTCGCCATACTCATACTTGCCGTAGAACTCCTTGATGGTCTTGGCAATATGCTCCTTGAAAGCACTCTGATGAGTACCTCCCTGGGTAGTATGCTGACCATTGACGAAGGAATAGTATTCCTCGCCATACTGATTGGTATGAGTAAAGGCTATCTCAATATCCTCACCCTTCATGTGGACAATATCATAGAGACCCTCATTGGTCATATTGTCGCTCAAAAGGTCCTGCAGACCATGACGGCTGAGGATACGGCGACCATTGTGCATGATGGTGAGACCTGTATTCAGATAAGTATAGTTGCGGAGCATCGTCTCCACGATATCATCATGGAAACTATAGTTCTTGAAGAGCGTATTGTCTGGTTCAAAAAAGATGAAAGTACCATTCTCATCCTCCGTCTTGGAAGTATTGTCTTTCAGGAGATTACCACGTTCGAAAATAAGATGGCGCACCTTGCCGTCGCGGAATGACTTCACCTCGAAATGGGAACTGAGGGCATTGACCGCTTTCACACCGACACCGTTCAGACCGACACTCTTCTTGAACGCCTTGCTATCGTACTTACCACCGGTATTCAGCACGCTGACAGCCTCAACGAGCTTGCCCTGCGGAATACCACGGCCATAGTCGCGGACGCTGACACGCAGATTGTCCTCTATATCGATTTCCAGACGTGCTCCAGCCCCCATCTTAAACTCATCGATGGAGTTATCGACCACCTCCTTCAAGAGCACATAAATACCATCCTCAGGCAAGTTACCATCGCCCAGACGACCGATGTACATACCCGGACGGGTACGCACATG